>Ga0255400_10101_pt1 | contig 10644 bp, 10 predicted proteins | sample ANMaggSeSYBR01G7_FD_182117 | JGI IMG/M metagenome (GOLD analysis project Ga0255400, IMG submission 182117) | Sediment cell enrichment communities from methane seep in Santa Monica Basin, California, United Staets - ANME aggregate JGI... | ecosystem: Environmental > Aquatic > Marine > Cold seeps >... | reverse complement strand
AAGATTGGTATCGGATTTCCATCGATTATTTGCTTAAGCCTTTCTTCGCTATCACGCAGCGCATTGTCACTCTCACGCTGCCCGCGCAACAAATTCGCTGCCAGCACGCCCCCCGCCAGAGAAAAAAGAAGAAAAACGGTTCTAATGAAAATATCATGCGTCGAGACATTCAATGCAAGTGAATCCAGAAAAGAAGACTCAGGTTGAAACACCAACGTGTTGATAATACTATCAACTATCCAGAAGAAAGCCGCCACCAGAAACGCGGCACTGATGATGAAGTGTGTGTTAGCCCGGTTATATTCCTTTTCCAATCTAAAAATTTTTCTCACAAATTCCAGATTCAATAATACATCAACCAGCAGCAAGATGATGTATCCAACCACAGCCTGTTTTATGACCACAAAGATGGAGAAATCCAGCGGGATCGTATCAGCCGCGTTAGAAGCCCAAGCCCAGGAGGGTGGATTTAAACTTATCGCCCATCTACTTAATGTAAACAGGTTTATTGAGTTGAGTATCCGAAACGGGATCTCAACAATGTATGGGCTTAACCACCACTTAGAGACGGTTTGTTTTTTGCGCCAGCCGGCAATAAATCCGTGCCATACGATCCATAGTGTAAATGGTGGTACAACCAGGAATGTTGCATAACCGTTGCTGGGGCCCCATATCCACCACATCGACTGACAGCCGCCAACCAGAGCCGACAAGAGTCCATACTTCCACCCCCAGGCAAGCGTAATAAGCATTGGAAATATCAATCCAATCAAGACAGTTGCTATGTAAGGCGGGAAGTAAAAATTGATGGTATAGAAATTTAAGGCAAAGCCCAATAATCCGAAGAGAATGGAGACGATGGTTTTGTAAGTAAAATTCTTGGGGATAGTCTTCTTCATGATCTCTCCACTTTCGGTAGTTCCAGAAGTGTTCATTAACTGCAATCGTGGATTCAGGTATCAAATATAACAGTAATGCTTGTATAGCTGCAACTATGATAAGCAGCAAGAACTATGCCAAGAAACTTGTCCCCTTAGAATTTTAGGGGCACATTAAAGCTCATGGAATAGATACTTCACTAACCTGTTATATATCATTGTACATGATTGAAGGCTACAAACCACCCTTATAAGCATCCAGCAGGTCGTAAAAATTTGCGAAAACGCGACCCTGCTGCTCAGCTTAATCCGGGCGGCAGGTGAAAGACACCCTGCGCATCGGTCTCGAACGCCAGGACTTCCACTACGGCATCCAATTTTAGGGCACCATACAAGTGGGGAAAAAGTTCTTCACCGCCTTCCAGGTTCTCGTAACGCAGTTCAAGTCCGGTCTTACTTTCCGCGATGCACAATACAAGCAAGTCCTTTTCGCCGGCATAGAAACTGTTGGCGACGCCAAGCAGCTGGTTTAAATCAGAGCAATGAACGAAACCATCTACGGCAAAGGCCTGCGGCTTGTATTGCCCTTGCGCCTGGGCAGCCTCCCAAGCCTGACGATTTAATATGTGATAGATCATGTGCCTGCCTCCTTAAAAGACTCCCCGGCTGCGGAGCCTAAATAGCTTCTGTCCACATTTGATGTTTCATGGTCATCAAGCTGTGAACGACGCAACAGGATTAGATATTATTGTACCCAATAATATCTGGCATAAATAACCTGTTTCAGATATAAACCGCTCAACCAAAGATAGGTCAATACACAAAAATCCGCCTATGGTATAATTCCAGCGTTAAATTTATAGCGAACACTTACCAGTAGTAATTAATACAATTCTGACACTATTGAGAGTATAATTTTGATTAATGTTTACTTGAACACCTTTAAGGAGGCCAATTAATGAAAGTAACTGTTGATAAAGATCTCTGCCTTGGTTGTGGCATTTGCGAAGGCATAGCGCCTGAGGTTTTCAGCATGGCGAATGAACCATACGCTGAAGTACTGCTTGACCCAATTCCTGAAGAATTTCAGGATGCCGTCCGCGAAGCCGCCGAAGAATGCCCTGAAGAGTGCATCGCTATCGTAGAGTAAAATTCTATAATCTGAAATAATTAACACACACACCGCCTTGCAAAACAGGCGGTGTATGCGTTTATGCACGACGCGTTTCAGATGAAATTTATTCCCTTATTGCTGAATATCAAGTTTTAACAACCCCAAAGCAACCGCCCTGGCAAGCAGCTGCTGTCCAGTTTGCGCGCCCAGACGGGCTTTCAACCTTGCCACATAACCCCGTACGGTGCGCGGCCTCACACCAATCTGAAGCGCAATTTGGGATGCTGTCAAACCTTCAGCAAGCATTTGGAGCACCTGCATTTCCCTGCGGCTCACCTTTGGGCGCACAATTGGGCTCGGGTTTGCATAATGCGTAATAATCACCAGCTCATCCTGCTGGCTGGCATATAAAGGCCCCCGTACAGCGGGCAGGTATTTCATCCAATTCCCGCTATTCACTGCAGTAATAATGGCTGTTGGGTCTTCATGCACATCCATAACCTGAAAAACATCCGGCTCGTTAAATACCAAGACACGAGTCATAATCTAAAACCTCCTGATATCAATATCGCTTTCCCATCTTGTCGAACAACCAGGAACCCCAGTTATCAATAGAACGTCTGTTCTATATAATCATATGCCAATCTCCCCACTTAAGTCAAGGGCTATTTGCTTAAAATACCCGTCTTTAGTCCAGTCTTTGCGCTCCCTTTGCTGCACCCAGGAAAAGCAGATGCTTTCACGAGCCATCCTTCAGGTTAATATCTGAGCGTGCTTCACGACGCCCAAGGCGCAAGAAAGCAATAATACTCGTCAAACCAACACCTATGCCAGCAATCCATGGAGCCCGCAGCCCAAACTGGTCACTCAAGATACCTGCGGCCAGCGGGCCAGTACCTGTGGCAACATTCCAGGTCAGCCCATAAAGACTCATATAGCGCCCGCGTTTATCCGCCGGTGCCAAATTCGCCACAAAGGCGCTTACTGTTGGCATAAGGATCAGCTCACCGATCGTCATGACCACCATCCCAAGCCAGAAACCCTTTAAATCACTGCTCAGCGAGATGATCAACATGCTCAAGGCATAAAAAGTGCTGCCAACTACCAGGACAGCTGGCACCTTGAACTTTTTTGTCCAGCGCGTGATCAACACCTGAAACAAGATAATCATGATCGCATTGGTAGTAGGGATCCAACCGTAGACTTCCTCCGGTATCCCGAAATTTAGTTTCAGATAAACCGACAATAAAACCCATACCAGCGTAGCGCAGATCTGCACCAGAGTAAAAGCCCCTACCAAGCGCATGAAAAGACTATCTTTAAATGCATATATGTAGCCAGCGAACTGCTCACGCAAAGAAGATGAGCGCGTTTTGATTGTTTGATGCAAAGTCTCGCGCACAAAGAACAGCACGCACAAGCCATAGATCCCCAAACCGGCTGCAGCCGCATATAACCCGATCGTATACGAGATTGAGAGCACAAAACCACCCACAGCAGGCCCTAAAGCAACCCCGATATTGCGCCCCATGCGCATCAATGCGTATGCATCTGCCCGCTTCTCAGGCCCAAACATATCCGCCAACATGGCATCCGTCCCAACGCGGTAAATAGGTGAAAAAATACCACCCAGAGCCATCAAAAGGGCAAATTGAAGATAGGACTGCGCGTCGCTCATAAGAAAATACACCAATCCATTGCCGATGAGACCCAAAACCATCACCCACTTGCGCCCAAAACGATCAACCACCGACCCCGCCAACAAAGAAGCAGCCAACCCCACGACAGCTTTAATCGTCATCAAACTGGTGACAGCCGTAAAGGGTAAAACAAGCCTTTCACTGACAAATATCATCAAGAAAGGCCAGATCATTGTTGTGCCGGTCGTGGAAAAGATAAGACCGGCAAACATGAGCCAGAATTGCTTGGGATATTTTTTGCCATGTGTTTGATTCGTCATCCAATTATCTCATCGCTAAGATCAAACTTTTTTTCATCGTCAAAAGCGCTGTTGTAGAATTCCAGGAATTGCTGTTTTTTGATTCAAGGGCATAGATAGATAGGCTGTCATCCATTGTAGATCAAAGGAATCGCCCACCATCAGACCACCCCATCCGACAGCAATAACTTGCCGATAAGTTCGCCGTCCAAGCCCATATCCCTTCAGTTGGGATATTCAGGGTACCTCAACTGGAAACGGAGCCACACAGAGGAAGCCCTGCGGTGTTTTTAACGGCTCGAACATATACATATCAATATACAAAGTAACAGCCGCCTCCAATCCATCATAAGTTATCTCGTAGATATCCAAAACATCCCCCGCGGAGTTGACTGTCGATCCCAAACGGATATAGCTAATCTTCTCTCCCTGTGGACCCCTCAGGACGCTTAAGTAAGCTTCTTCGCGTGTCAGACCATCATATAAGTCTGTGTTTCCTACCCTTACGGGATTATCCATAGAGTAAGCATAGCTGGCATCATCAGAGGGCTCGCAGAGCAGCACAGTTTCAGGCTCAAAAAATATCAGAGAGTGCATAACCGTTTCGAAAACCGCCTCACCCTCAAGCTGCCAGCGCTGCGTTGACTTGCCCTCCAATGCAATACCTATCGCAGAAAAACAGCGTCCCTCCCAGGGCATCGCGGCTGCCAGACGGCCCTTAAAGGACTGCTCGAACATCAAACCACTGATATCCACCTTGAGCCCTGCTGTCCCTCCAAAATAAGCAACCTGGGCTGCCTCTGCCTGAAATTCCTCCACGTCTGCCCCCATGCCCTCCAACACTTGTTGCAGGCACTCTTCAGCAGATAAATTTTGTGTATATGCATTGCTTATCAGTGAAATTAACAGGCCTTCATCCTGGCTTGAGATAGTCACCTGACTGCCTTGAACATCCAATTGATACACTTCCTCTGGGGAAGCCAGGTTAGAAATCATTTTAAACTCATACCCGCCCTCATCCATGCGATATGCCCCACCAAGCAAAATCCCGCTGCCAGCAACCGGCATGAGCGCTTCATTGTAAGGAGTCGGCGAGGGAGTCAGCGTTATAGCTACTGCAGCCGTGTTTGCAGGAAAGCTGGTCGGTGTGTAAGAACAGGCAGGGATATTCAACAAGGATAAGATCACTAGGAATGGGAGCAAATATAACAAGTTTCGATGCAATTTCATCTTTTTTCTTTCAGAATGACGCTGGGTCTTTTAACCATAAATGCCAACAATAAGAACTATATGTTAATTCAATCTTTAATATTCCGGTTTACTGTTCCGGGAAAAATTCCATCTCAGAGATCATCTTCTTAAATGTGGGCAAAAAAGCATCCCAGGCTTCTTTTGACCCACTACCTGCTATACCAACCGCGTAACCGCGCATATACACCAAAACCATTCGCCCGCTCATATAACCATCCTCAAGCGGTTCTGCAATATCGAGGATCAAAGCAGGTTGCCTGTCCACCTTCGTTTCTTCGCTGCTGTAAATCTCATAAGCCGAGTCCCCAAAAGTATCTGCCAGGAAATCCTCCAGGATAGCGTTGGTTTCCTGTGAAACTTCGTCCCCACTGAAATGGACCGTCGGCGCCGCTAAGACCCGCACAAAAAGGTCGTCTTGCTCTGGTGAAATATTTGCAGGCCGAAAGGTCACCATAGTGCCGTCCCCATCCACGCTGTAAGACCAACCCTCAGGATAAGGTAATGCATAGATTCCGGATGGATCACGGTACAACTGGGTGTTTAAAGCAAGCGGAGGTACTTGACCAGTACAGGCTACCAACAGCCCACATATAGCAATGATAATTAACCAGCGCTTCATCGACATTGATTTCACTCCCAATAGATTTTAACCGATATTTAGAACTTGTGGCGACGCCAAGGGCTGCTTAAAAGCTCCCCCCGCTTTTTTTCCATTCCAATAGTCCTCTGTGTTCCCCCCATCACACATGGATAATTCACTAAAGCGTGCTCTCTTGCGCGCAGCACATGTCCTGCTAATTTCGTTTATAATCGCTTTGATAATCACAATAGACTGGATTGGATATTTATGCAAATTGATCAAATCATCCGCTCAAAACGCAAGACCATCAGCATTGAAATCAGGCCCGACGGACACCTGCTTGTACGCGCCCCCCAATATGCCAGCGATGCGCAGATCTTCGCAGCGCTTGAGCAGCGTGCAGACTGGATACGCAAAACGCGCCGAAAACTTCAAAAGACATACCGCACACAAAGTCCTAAACATTTTCGGGAAGGTGAAAGTTTTTGGTATCTCGGACGCCAATACCCACTCAGCCTTTCTGACAAAACGTCACCTGCCTTAAGCTTTCATGGGGATAAGGGTTTTTGCCTTTCCAGACATCGCTTATCGGAAGCTAAAGCGCTCTTCATCGCCTGGTACCGCAAACGCACGCGACAATTGGTTAGCAAACTCATAAAGCGCTATTCAACACAATATGGCTTTCAGGTGAACAAACTACGGATCACCAGTGCAAAAACACGCTGGGGCTCGTGCAGTGCGAAGAACAATCTCAACTTCACCTATCGCCTGTGCATGGCGCCCTTATCAACAGTTGAGTACATCGTCGTGCACGAACTTGTACATACAAAGGTCAAAAACCATTCGCGTGTATTTTGGGATGCGGTTAATGACATTTATCCAGCTTATAAATCTGAGCGTGCCTGGCTCAAGAAGAACGGCTATCAGCTCAACCTAGATTAAGCCCAATCATCTAAGGTTCTCCCTCTATGGATATCCTTAGCATATTTTCGTTGTCCTTGTAAACCCAAGAGCCAATCAGCAGCCATCAGTATAAAAGCACCCCAGGCTCTGCCTGGGGTGCTAATTTCTAATCTCCTTATCCTCTAAAGCTCAATATATCTATCAATACGCCCCTCAACCACTTTTAAGCTCTCCTCCCAGAATTTGCGCTCGCGAATATCGATCCCAAAACGCTTTGCCAGATCTGCGGCTGTGCCTTCACCTGTGCTGGCAAGAAGCTGCTTATACTCAGGTATGAAAGCATCTCCACGCTCCTTATATATAGCATATAAGCCTGCCCCGAAGAGTAGCCCGAAAGCATAAGGGAAATTATAGAACGACAAACCATAGCGGTAATAATGTGGTTTCCAGGTCCACATAAATTTATGCAAATACCGCTCATCCACGCCATCCCCAAAGGTTGCCTTCTGAGCGTTTTCCATAATCTCACACAGCTCATCAGCGCTCAGGTCAGATTTTTCGCGTCGTTCAAAGACTTCCTTTTCAAACAAGAAGCGTGAGTAAATATCCACGATCACCTGTGAATCACTGATCAAAGCCGTCTCAAGTATAGCGAGTTCTTCCTGCGGGTCCTTCACCTGAGAAACTATTGCGTCAAAGACGATCGTTTCGCACATGATCGACGCAGTTTCCGCCATCGTCATTGGTGTTGAGCGCTGTAATTCCGTCTTGCCCGCCTGGAACATACAATAATTATGGAAGCCATGCCCCAGTTCATGTGCCATTGTCATCACCTGATCCAAGGAACCATCAAAATTGCATAGAATACGCGACCCCTTTACGCCAGGTACTGACATGCAGAATGCTCCGCCGCGTTTACCAGAACGCTGCTCTGCATCAATCCAATTATTTTCAAAAGCACCCTGCGCAAAATCCTTAAGCTCAGGTGAAAATACTGCAAAATTCTTGAGGATCAAATTCGTTGCTTCGCTAAATGTATAAGTCTTTCCTGCTTTGCCAGCTGGTGCGAAAAGATTCCACCAAGGCAATTGTTCCTGCCCAAAGCGTTTTGCCTTGGCTCTGAAATATTTGCGGAACATTGGAAAAGAATCCTGCATTGCACCCATCATCGCATCCAGGGTTTGGCGATCAATACGCGCCATGTCTAATGCACTGTGCAGGGCATCTTTGCGCCCGCGGTGGCTGTTGAGCGTATTCACAGTGCCTTTGATGCCGTTCATGGCTGCTGCCAGAGGTTCTTTGATCGTTTCCCAAGCTTGCATTTCAATCTCATAAGCTCTGCGGCGCACATCCTCATCAGAATGACCGTGCAAATTGATTATCGCTGGCATTGGCAAAGTCTTGACCTCACCATCCAGGTCTATCTCGGCTGTCTTCTGGGAAGTTACTGTGCCCTGCAGTTGTGACCAGGCACGCGCGCCGGATAGGCTCAGTTCCCCTGCCAGCATCTCTTCAGCTTCGCTCATCAAATATTGGCTCTGCTCTGCGGCTTCCTTGAGAAAAAAGCTGTGCGCTTTAGCTATGCCGTCAATAGCCAGCGCCTGCGGGAGTGCCTTGCTAATCTTGCCCAACCAGGCCTCAAGCTTAGTAGAGACATTTTGAACCTGTACCATGATGATGCCAAAACGCGAATTCATACGCATAGCTTCTGCATCATACGAATCCGTCGCCACACAGCCATGCAAGTATGCCCCAATGGTTCCTGCCTTTAAATAAATTTGATTCAAGCGCTCTACAAGTTTATCCAAATGGCCAGCTAATACTTCAGGCTCAGCTGTGGAAGTTAATGGCGCTAACTCCTTTTGATAATACACATTAATCGATTCGCCTTCATCCGTGATCCACTGCATGTCAGCTTTTAACTCGGACGCGTCCAAACCAGAATAAATATTTGAAAGATCCCATCTTGGGGGTGTACTAAGCATAGAGTCCTCTCCTCATCATTTAATATATTTTATTAAGATATCATCAATTATAGACCAATAAACGCACTCTTACCTTCTCTCTATATGGCAAGACTGCGTTAATTTTGGTTTTGAAACCTTTTTCAGGGGCGAAGCTCAAGAGTTTTATCTCCCAAGTCTTTCAATAATGGTAGGAGTAAGCTGTTGGGTTTATTCCTCAGCAAGTCCCATGCGCCAACAAAGCGACCTTTCTACCCTGCCGATAAAACCGATTATAGATTCGACAAGCTTCGGGGGTGGGCACTACGATCAACTCATCAACACCCGCCTCTTTGATCGCTTTACGTGTTTTTTTAAGGACTTTCAGGGCACCATTCACCCCGCAACCGATCACCAGTACCTCCACCCCAAGCGGGAACACGCGGTCGACCATAGCTGGTCTTAGTTTATGCCCTTTACGTGCCGCCCAAGCCTGCACCCCTGCTTCGCTCAGGAAGATGTCCTTGCCCTCCCCCGCTCCATCCATGCTGTGCAGCTCCCCGCGGATGCGGTATTGCCCCCACTCAAAATGTTCAATTGGCCCTTTAGGATCATCAAACACATCCAACTCCTTGGAAATTTTCAAATAGCACCGTATCAGTATTCTACCAACATTATATAAGAAACCTAAAGACCTTAGAAAGCGTTTTATTAACTTAAAAATACCTGCGGGAATCTACCACTCTGGATTTGAAAGCCAACAGACACACAGAACATACCCAATTAAAAAGGTATAATTCTAGTGACGTTAAGAAGTAGATTAATATTTTCTTCCTTGCAGTACTTCGAAAAGGATATATGAACTACCAGACCGCGCCTGATTGGCGCCTTGACCTTGATAATCCTTCCGACTTAGACTGGGCGAAAAAGGCATGGGAATCATTGACATACACACCGTCTCCCCCAGTCAAATCCCCATCTTCGACGCCCTGCTAGACCTTGTGTTTCAGTACTATTCAAGCTTTCACCCTCAAGTCATAGATTTGAGTATAAAAAGGGAATAAGGAGTACTATAAAATGGCTGCAATCAAACCCCAAACTGGCTTAGTCGCATTTTTTGATATCCTGGGCTATAAACAGATCATGCTTAATAATGACATCCATAAAACTGCACAGCTTGTCTCTGATACGCTGATCAATATACCCGGTAATATCATAAAAAACATCAAGCCCGCTGAGAACATGCCAGAAAACGAAAAGTTTGAGACCAATCAAAGCATCATTGATTCCTGGCAGAAGACCCTTTCCAAGATCAACTGGCTGATCTTTTCCGACAGCATTCTGATCAGCCTGCCCTTTGAACCGCAGGCGCCGCTTCTTCTAATGCTGCAGCATTATGCAGCCTTTGCTACAGTTTGTGCCACCTTATTGAATGAGACATTCTCTGCTGGTCTTCCTTTACGAGGTGCTATTTCAGTTGGAGAATTCTTCATTGAAGAAAAATGCTTTGCAGGCAAACCGATCATCAGTGCCTACCGAACAGCTCAGGAGCTTGAATTCAGCGGCTGTATCCTTGCAGAGGATGCCAACAATTTCATCAGCCAGCTGCGCAAGGAAGTCATCATAAAGGGATACGAGAATATGCTGACAATGCTGGATCAAACTACCATCCTCTATCTCGTCCCAAAGAAAGATGCCCCCTCAAAACGCAATCGCACCATCAATTGGGTTGCCCTTGAATTGGAAGATTTTCCAAAAATTGAAGGCAACATCCGTGATTTTGTCACGACTGCCTTCCTGATGCATAATAAGATTGCTTTGCCAATGGTTCAGGCGAAAATTATCAACACAGAAATGTTCGTCCGCCATGTCTTGACCAATCTTGAGATCAAACCATGGTCAATGAACAGCCCAAAGATTGATGCAGCTTTCAAAAGCTAAAGCACTGTCCCTTATATGATTTTGGGCTTTTAACAAAGTCAAGATTTTTGTGCTCTTCCCGTGCCAAGTTATCCAGCGTTCCGACACACGGCCTC
>Ga0255400_10100_pt1 | contig 10680 bp, 8 predicted proteins | sample ANMaggSeSYBR01G7_FD_182117 | JGI IMG/M metagenome (GOLD analysis project Ga0255400, IMG submission 182117) | Sediment cell enrichment communities from methane seep in Santa Monica Basin, California, United Staets - ANME aggregate JGI... | ecosystem: Environmental > Aquatic > Marine > Cold seeps >... | reverse complement strand
GATGTTATTGTTTGCCGGGCATTTTCCAGTCTGGATAAAATTATACTTAAAGCATTGCCCTTACTGGCAAAAGACGGGATTATTATTGCCATGAAGGGGAAGGTGTCCGAATTTGAATTAGAATCTGCAGGTAAGCATAATTTGTCTTTGACTGTGGAAAAGTACAAACTTCCTTTTCTTAAATTAGAAAGGTATCTCGCTATTTTAAAACTCAACAAATTGTGCGACCAGTGATTTTCCCTTTACTTGAAGCAAGGCGACAGATGCAGGGCTATTGAAACGCGGGTGACTGGCGCTTCCAGGGTTTAAAAAGAGTACGCCATTATGGTCTTCAATGGAAGAAGGCTTGTGGGTGTGACCGTGGATTACAGCACCGACTCCTGCTTTGGCCGGTTTTATATCGATTTTGTAAACATCATGAATAATATAAAGATATACACTTCCAACCTCGATTAACTTAGTTTCCGGCAGTTTGTGTGCCCAGTCATCCATGTCCATGTTGCCCCTTACTGCTTCTACCGGAGCGATAGACTGTAAATCTTCTAGAATATCCGGTTTGCCTACGTCCCCGGCATGAATGATAAGGTCTGTGCCCTTAAACGCTTCAAATGCAGCAGGTTGCAACAAGCCATGAGTATCAGAAATGACACCCACCAGAAATTCATTTTTAGTTTGGATTATTTGTGACAATTGAATAAGAAAAGATAATTACTGATTCAAAGTTGAGATTCTGGCGAATTTTGATATTTTACTTAAAGACTCATTCATAGAATCAAGACGATTAACGAGGAGCTCAATAAGATAATCTTTTATTTTATCCTTAATTGCAAAATCTACTTTGTCGAAAAATGATTTGTCGAGTTTCATAACCAAAACATTTTCATTTGCGATAACGTTGCTGTGACGAGGTTTTTTTGTAAAGAAAGACATCTCTCCGAATAGCGCGCCCTCTGATAATTTAGCTATTGGTATGCTGAGTTCTGCCTTGGTTATTAGAACTGTTCCTTTAATCAAAAGATAAATGGATGTAAAGGTATCTCCTTCCCTGATAATTATATCATCTTTTTTAAATCCAAGAAGTGAATGTTCCAACTTTGCAAACATTTTCTTCTCGTTTTCCGTAAAGCTATTAAACATCGGTATTCCATTCATAGTATCAATTAGTTGCATTTTGGTCCTCTCAACATAATTATGGTTAAATTTGATGATCTTGTAAAAAATCGAATTTACCACAGGGGAAACCGAGTTCCCAGAGATAACTAATTAATATAACATAAAAAAGCCTGCATTCTTTGCGTGCTCATCGGTGAAAAATAACTTTTTACGAATCCATCAAATGTAACCTTAGCAAAATTTTTCGTCCAGACAATAAATATCAGATTATTTATAAGAAAACAAATGAAAAATGGATATACAGGTTAAAGTTGACATATCAGATTGTTGTTATAATATGTGGATAATTATTGTAACTCAGGTGAATAGGCTAAAGACTGAAGACTGTTAGGAAAAAGCGCATTTTGAAGCCATGCTCGGTGCAAGAATCAGATATTAGCGCCAAAATACGGAAATCATGTTCTTCTGACCCCTTCACCCTTCAGTCTAAACAGCTTCAGCCTGACTACGTAAATATTCTAATTCATATGAAAGGACGATAAAAAATGAAAATCCTGGTAGGGTATGATGGTTCCAATTCAGCTAAGGAAGCTTTAGACCTGGCAAAAAATCATGCTAAGGCTTTTAAAGGAGAGATAGATGTGATTACATCTATGGTAAAAGGGACGGAAAGAGAACGACAGGATATGAATCAGGCCCAACGCGGTCTGGAATATGCTGAGGCGCTTTTTAAAGAGAATAACATTTCCTGTAAAACGCATCTGTTAATTCGCGGTTTGTCCTCCGGTGAGGATATGGTTGAATTTGCAGAGGAAAATAACATCGATGAAATTATAGTCGGTGTAAAAAGAAGATCAAAAGTCGGAAAGCTTTTAATGGGTTCTACTGCACAATATGTGATTTTGAATGCTCATTGCCCGGTTGTAACGGTAAAATAAATTATCGGGTTACGGGTTGCAAGTTTCGGGTTATGAATTATCCGCCAAAATGCTGTGGCGGACGAGTTTAAAGTTGCTAAAAACTGAAAAATCATTTTTTATTAGCTGTAACCAGTAACGTGAAACTCGTAAAAAGTCAGATTAAGACGGTCTCGTAAAAAGTTCAAATTCCCCCGCTAAGAAGCAACGGGATAAAAAGGCGTGCAAATTTTATAATCATGAGGCGTACTGATCGTACGTTGAATGATTACGAAATTTAGCAAAACGCAGAAGTTGGGCTTTTTACGAGACCGTCAAATAAAATAGCTTTGTCAACAGATGGTATATCATTACATCCGGTAAGAATCATAGATTGAATAAGTTCAGATTTGATCTCGTCGATATATTTTTCTACTCCTTCTTGCAGACCACCGATTGCTGCAACTGAAAAAGGACGTCCTATCATCACGGCATCAGCACCGAGAGCCAGCATCTTTAAAACATCACCTCCTGATCTTATCCCGCCGTCAGCCATAATTGCAATTTGCCCCCCAACGGCTTTTGAAATATTCGGGAGTACTTCCGCAACACCCGGTGTGTAATCCAGGACTCTACCCCCATGGTTGGATACAACGATTCCGGAAGCACCGACATCCACCGCAAGTTTAGCATCGTCAGGAGTCATTATACCTTTTAAGATAAACTTCATGGAAGTTGCTTCTATAATTTTTCGCAGTTTTTCAGGTGGTCTTGGAATTACAGGGCGACCCATCAGTTTCAGTGTAATAAGTCCTGATGCATCTATATCCATTCCAACAATTGAAGCTCCGGTCTTTTTGGCTTTTTCAAGTTTAAGATAAAGCTCATTGTCTTCCCATGGCTTAATAAAAGGAATCCCAGCGCCGTCTAAAGACTTAATTGCAGCAAATCCTTCTTCATGGATGAAATCGGGGACACCATCTCCACAGCATCCTAAAATTTCTTTTTTATGACAGCCTTTAAGTACTGCGCTGATATAATCTTTCTCTGTAATTTTACCGCCCATATTAAATGAGACACCGCCTATCGGTGCTGCAAGAACAGGGAGATCCAGATTTTTTCCAAGTATCGTTATACGTGTATCTGGAGCAGTAACATTGTGAATCAGCTTCATGTTAAATCGAAGGCTGGAAAGGGCTTTTACATTTCCTTTAAAAGAAGCTCCCGTACCTACCCCACCCATTCCCGGAACTTCACCGGCACATGCCTTTCCATCGCATACAGGACATACCCTGCAAAAGCCTTGCATCAAATTTTTAGCATTTTTCCGTATTTCTTTCATAAAGAATAAACTCCTTTGATCAGAAATTTACAAATTCAAAAAGAAACTTGAGGCATAGGGCAATTAGATTTAAAATGGCTGACTGTTTGAGCGTATTAGTCCGCCGCAGGCGGATTAAGAAATAACGACAACTTAAATAACATTTTCTATGAGTCGATTAATACCGGCTTCAGCAAGATCTTTATGAAAGGATTGTTCTTAGTTCTTTCTTTACGCTCACTTATGCGCGAGTTTCAGCCGTTCTTAAATATAATTGCCCTATGCCTCAAGTTTACCTCATAATGAGTTTGTAAATTTCTTTTTATTTGTTTTTTTTAGCCAATCTTCGAGCATTCTGAGACCTTCTTTAATGGAAACACGCGGAGAGTACCCAAGGTCTCTTTTTGCCGCACTGATATCGAACCAGTGAGATGTAGCCAGTTCTTCAGCAACAAACCGTGTCATGGGAGGTTCTTTCTTAATACGCAGGGTTTTGTAAAAGAACTCAAAGGCTGCACCCACCAGCCATGCCGTTTGTTTTGAGATTGATCCTTTAACGGGGCCGAGTCCTGCCGCATTTAAAAAAGCGTTTATCATATCCCACAATGGAACGGGTTCACCCTGGCTGATAAAATAAACATTTCCGGAAAGTTTAGGATTTATATCAAGATTTTCTGCGGCCAGAATATGCGCATCTGCGGCATTGTCTATGTAAATTGTATCTGCGAGATTTTTTCCGTTTCCGACAATCTTCAGCTTTCCTGCCTTTGCAATAATTCTTGGAACAAAATTATTTTCTTCGGGGCCCCATATCAAATGCGGTCTGAGTATAATTGTTCTTAGTTTATCGGTTGATGCACCGACAACGAGCTGTTCTGCTATTGCCTTTGTTTTGGGATAATGAGCATGAAAGCGGTCCGAATATGGAACAGATTCATCAACACCTTCCATATCCAACCCGTTGAAGACAACACTGGGTGAACTTGTATATATGAGTTTTGAAATGTTATGTATGTTGCACGCTTCAATAACATTTTTAGTTCCTGAAACATTTGTTTTATAATAATCTTTGTAGTTTCCCCAGATACCTGGTTTTGCAGCAACGTGAAAGACAGTTTGAATTCCATTGCAAGCCTTTATTACTGCTGAATTATTACCGATGTCGCCTTGGATTTGGTCCACTCCCATTGATTTAAGTTCGGGATAAAAGCTCCGGGAGAAACTTCGGACATTTTCGCCTGTTTCTACAAGCCTTTTTACAATAGCTTTGCCTAAAAAACCACCACCACCGGTAACCAGGATATTTTGTTTTGTTATTGCAGCCATTTTATGTGTTTAATAACTTCATATGGACAATTTGTTATCGATTTCAGGCAGCATGTTGTTTTTCCGGTGAAAGATGATGTTTCGAGTTGCGGGTTTCGAGTTGCGTGTTGTTAATCGGAAATAGTCCTTTTTATAACCCGTACCCCGTAACTCGAAACCCGTAACAGGGGACATGGATTCAGCGATTTTCATTATTCACTGCTCTGAAAGAGACACATTTTTCAAAAGTTGTGCTAAAAAATGCGTAGCTTCTTTTCAGCCCATATTGCCAGCTTTTCACGGAAAATTTTTGAATTATGTCTTATGTCCACAGGAAAATTCTTGTGGTACAGTACAGTTTCAATATTTTTTGTAATTTCATTTTGCCTTGCCATTTCAAGAAGCTCTGACGTAAGATTCTTTTTATTTCCGCCTTCGTCTTCGTGTTCAAGTTCAATACAAATTACAGGCTTTTTCTTTTTCGGAAGGCCAACTCCCACAAGGGCGCTTCTAAATACTTTTGGATGGACATTAAAAATCGCTTCACAAGGGATAGTAAAAAGAGTATCCTTTTCAGTTATCACGCGGTGGCTTTTCCTGCCGCAAAACCAGATTCTGCCTTTTTTATCGCGCCAGCCGAGGTCTCCCATCCTGTGCCAGATTTCATTTCCCTGCTTGATCTTGGCCATCATATCCGCACTCGGTTTTTCAAAATACTGCCTGGTTACAAGATCACCCTTTACAGTTATTTCACCCATTTCACCATCTGTGACAACAAGGTCATCAGACCATTTCTCAATGGGGTTATCAGTGATTTTTATAATGCGAATTTCTATATTATTTATCGGGTAGCCGATGCAGTTTCCATATCCTTTTTCGCTTAAGTCTTTCGTTTCATGCAGTATTTCATTGCTGCGGATAGATATAATCGGTACAGCTTCGGTGGCACCGTAAGGAGTGTGGATTTCGGCGCCTTCACAAAGCATGGCGGAAAACTGCTCAATATTGGAAGGCGCTACAGGCGCTCCTGCAGAAATAACCCTTTTTAAGGAAGGAAGTTTTATCCCTTTATCTTTACCGTATTTGCCCACACGGTTAAGCAAGGCAGGTGAGGCAAACATACTTGTTATTTCCTGGTCTTTTATTGTATCAATGATCTTTTTGGGGTCAACAAGTGCGGGTTTTGTAGGATCCATATCCGGTATGACGGATGTAATTCCAAGGGCAGGCCAGAAGAGAGCAAAAAGCGGGAATGTGGAAAGATCGATTTCATCGGTTGATATGCCTAAATGGGTTTTAATATGACGAAGCTGGGCGTCAAAGTTTCCATGGGTATATACTGCTCCTTTGGCAGGGCCTGTACTTCCTGTTGTAAACAAAATAGCGGCTGTATCATTTTTCAATGTCTTACTGACAGGATAAGGTTCCCATGGATTTTGAATGAGTTTCTTAAAAGTATGCCCCCCCCAGAACCATCTATGCCCAACTGTTACCCATATTTTTACTGTTTTAAAAAAAGCCGGAAAAAGGATTCTCACCATGTGGGCAAGGGGGATTCCTATAAACCCATAGGGCCGACTTTCTTTAAGGCATCCGATCATACGTTTTAATCCCATTCCGGGATCTACGACAACAGGTACCGCACCCGTCTTAAAAAGGGCAAATATTATAGTAAAAAAATCCAGACTTGGTTTCACCATCAAAATAGTCCTGATACCGCGCCCGATTCCAACCCTTTCAAGGCTTTGTGCCAGGCGGTCAGACTCTTGGTCAAGCTGGTGAAAGGTCAAATGAGTATATGCAATGCGGTTGTATTTATCTTTTCCCACAGGACAGACTACAGCCCTTTTACAGGGGAATTTCTTTGCCATTTGCCTTAAATAAGATGAAATATTTATGATGTTGTTATTTTCCATTTCACGACACACGATACAGGATATGTGATAGAGGATGCAAGGTAAATAAGACAGTACAATGCATTAATAATGTTATCATTGGGCCGGATCAGAGGTGTTTGGCTATGCATGACCGAACTTAAAAGGTTTTACCGTTTTGAACGTCGAACATCCAACATCGAACGTTGAACATCGAATAATGAAATCGCTGTGCTCCGCCGATCTGTAAATTGGCAGAATACCTTATTCAAAATTCGATGTTGGATCCAGCTTCGCTTTCAGCTTCAGTCTACGCTTCCAGCTACGCCCTGACAAGACGCCGGGACAAGCGTGCAATGTTGAGTTCATATATTTAGCCTGGTAAATCAGATCAAATTTGTTTGAAAAAATTTCCAACAAGCGCGACAATCCGGTCTTGGGCATCTTCAAGGACATAGTGGCCTGCATTTGAGAAAGTATGTACTTTGGCTTTTGGAAAACGGCGTTGCCATTCAACAAGATAGTCATTATCAAAAACAAAGTCGTGTTTACCCCAGCATATTAGCATGGGGATGTCTTTAATTTTGTGAAGATTATTATCAATGTCCCTGACTAGCTGGTAGCTTGGATCTTTTTGACTTGCAGGAATATCCTGAACAAATTTTAATGTTGCGATTCTGTTTTTCCAGCTATTATACGGAGCTGTCAGGCCTGCCCTGACTTCACGGGAGAGCCCCTTGTGAGATGCCAAGAAAAGAGCACCAAAGGAAAACAGGTTAAAACCAAGAACTGCAACAGCAGCGAGCGGCTTGATGTTCCGGATTATCCATAACCTTAAAGGGAGATTTTTATTTCCAGGGGGCAGAAATGCAGCCGTATTCATTATGACAATTCGATCGATTTTTTTTCGATGTCTCAAAGCAAAAGCCATCCCGATCATTCCTCCCCAGTCGTGAACGACAAGTGAAACTTTTCGCTTTAAATTTAGATGCTCGTAAAGAGCATCAAGATCATCCACTCTGCTTTTAAGCCTGTAGTCATATTTTCTCCGGTCGGGTTTGTCAGAAAGGCCGCAACCGATATGATCCGGGACTATAATTCGATAGCCAGGGGATAATTTTTTTATCAAAGAGCGGTAATAGAAAGACCATGTAGGATTTCCATGAAGCATTATGACAGGGTCGCCTGATCCTTCGTCAATGTAATGGTATTTAAGTCCATTTAAGTCCAAGTAATTTGACTTAAATGGATAAAGATGGCGGAATTCCGATATGTCTATTTCTTTTTTAGATGTCATACTTGTCCAGTGAAATCCTAACACAGAAACGAAGGGAAAAATCCGGTTATCGGAAAAGCAAACTGGTTTTATTTATTTATCACGAAAGCACGAAAGGACGAAAACGCGAAAAAGATAAAAATATAATTTCGTGCTTTCCCTATTTCGTGTTTTCGTGATTGGTTTTACAACCCGCAACACGTAACCCGTACCCCGCACCCCGTACTTCGCAACCCGCAACGCGTAGCTTACCATTCTATTCCAAGCATAAGACAATTCAGACCACTGCCGATTCCGAGAAATCCGACCAGATCATTTTTAATAAGAAATTCACGTTCTGATGCAATGGCAGCGGTAATCGGAAGAGATACGGTTCCTATGTTTCCAAGATACTTAAACGTGGTGAAATCCTTTTCTTTATCAATTCCGATAGATTCAAGGATAGTATTTTGGTGGGTTGCTCCTACTTGATGGCAGATGGTTTTATCCGGCTTGTCATTCGGCCATGAAAGTTCATTTTTGAAAGCTTTAAATGTTTCTATGCCCAGCTTAACGCCATTTTGCAATACACCCACAGAATCCGTCTCCATAATCTGGGGGCTGCTCGAAGTAATCCCTGTGCTCGGTCCCCAGCGGCATAGCTTATAATGCTCTGCAGCACTCCTTATAACACCACCAAGCAGGCGGTGTCCTTTATTGGAAAGTAATTTATCGGTAAGTACCACAGCTACCGCACCTGACCCTCCCGTTAGTGTTGCTACGGTTTTTTTAAAAATTTCCATATCTTTTGTTGTAAGGAGGCGATCAATAGTGGTGTCCACGATTTGACGCGCAGACTCACAGGATACAACAATCCCTGCTTTCATATGCCCGAGTTCAATTGCATTGGCTATCTGGACCATACCGTTTAAGATACCCAGACATGCGTTTGAAACATCATAAATCTGGGTTTCAGGTCCAAGACCCAGACCATGAGATACTGCACAGGCCGTTGCGGGTTCCAGGTTGTCTCTGCATACGCCTCCATAAATAAGCATTCCGATAGATTCAGGGGTAATATCTGAATTTTCAATGGCTTTTATCCCGGCCTTTACTGCGCCTTCGTACATTTTGTATCCAGGATTCCAGAACCGGCGTTCACGGATTCCGGTTAGCGCTTCAAGCTGACCTTTTTGAAAATGAAGTGCCTTATAAAGTGGTTCAAGCCGTTTTTCAAGATCATCCGACGTTACCACGTTTGGGGCCAGTTCATAACCGAATGCATCAATATAAACTTTAGAGTAAAGCATAAGACCTTAGAAATTAATTGTTTTCAATTAAACCACGGGCTATGCCCGTGCGAATCTAAAAGGTTTTACCTTTCCGGTAAGAAAATATTTATGATAAGAAAGTATTGAACGGCAGAGTAAAACGTTTCTTGAACGTCCAACATCGAACATCGAACGTTGAACATCGAATGATGAAATCGCTTTGCTCCGTCGGTTTATAAAAATCGGCAGAATACTATATTCAAAATTCGATGTTGGACGTTCGATGTTCGACGTTCATTTTTATTTGCCCTTCCCTTCTGCCTTTCTTGGGTTATTGTTTTCAGATCTTGTGGTTTGAATTTTCATTTTATTTGAAACCCGGACTTTTCGTTTAGACACTATTTTCTCGGAACAAGTCTAAAACCAAAATTGTCCATCTTATATATATAAAGTCCATCAACTTTCAAGTATCCATTTGCAAAAATTTCAGGATTCGGTTTGTCGGATATTTTAGTTACCACAGCTTCAACCTCGATTTTTTTATTTTCCTGAAGAATCTGACCGCGATAAATCCAGTTGTGGGGAGTTTTTGTTAAAAGCTCAAAACGATGGCTGTCTTCAAGGTTTTTGAAGCGATCTATGGCAATGAATTTAATAAGCTGAAGAAAAGATTCTATTCCCAGAGAACCGGGGCATACAGGGTCCTGAAAAAAATGTGCTTTAAAAAACCATTCATCCGGGTCAACTTTTTTTATTCCGCGAATAAAGCCGAGACCATAAGGCCCGCCGTCAGGAATGTACATATCTATTTGATCGAGCATGAAAATTGCCTTTGCAGGCATTGACAGGGAACGTGTCCGATCTGTTTTATTATTTACAGGATTTTTATCGTTAGGGTCAAATGGCGGTTCGTGTTTAATATTAAATGATTCAGCATTTTTTATTTCCTCTACACCCGGTACATATGCATTTTCAGCCCCACCGTGAATGCCCGTTTGGATGGCCAGAGCTTCTTTTGTAAAGAAACCAAAGCTGGTATCGCCTTCGTATATTTTTAAGCCGGATTGAAAAACCTGAAAATCAAACTGTTCAATAATAATATCGCCGGCTATGGAAACTTGTGTCAATCGAGTGCGGGTAGTCAGGGTGTTTTCGTCGTTTAGAATGTTTTTATATAAAGTAGTATTCCCTCCAAGGTTCCTGAATCTTAGTTCATTTTCACTTTTTAAGGCGGATCCCATATATGAAGCCAGCCATCCACAGGCCTGAAGCGCTATTTCATTTATTATACAATAGGGCATTGACGGAGTTTTGTTGGCTCTGAAGTACCATGCATTCGGGTTTACGTCGTATTCTGCTTCAATCCATCCCTCGGGCTTTAGAGACCATTGCTCATGCTCGATGGATGTTATCCTGTCGATAAAGGAATATGGCGGCGCGGGGAGTCTGGCAATGAATCTTTCACTGTCAAATACTTTATACTTATCACCGAATGCTTTTGACGGCTTTCCGGTTGCAAATTCTAGAATGTGGCTGCGGTCAAAGATGGCGAGTTGCGAGTTGCGTGTTGCGGGGCTTGCCGGGGCGTAGCCGGAGGCGAAGCCTGGTTGCCCCGCTTTCAGCGGGATTTCCGCTTCGCTCCAAC
>Ga0255400_10099_pt1 | contig 10690 bp, 9 predicted proteins | sample ANMaggSeSYBR01G7_FD_182117 | JGI IMG/M metagenome (GOLD analysis project Ga0255400, IMG submission 182117) | Sediment cell enrichment communities from methane seep in Santa Monica Basin, California, United Staets - ANME aggregate JGI... | ecosystem: Environmental > Aquatic > Marine > Cold seeps >... | reverse complement strand
GGCTGCCAGCCATCGTCAGCCTGCTCTTCAAGTTGGGTTTGATCTTCTTTCTGTGTTGGGGGCAAGTTGGGCTGGTCATCCCGGATTGTGTCAGTGGATAACTGATCAATCATTTGCTGTAAATTGTGATTTTCTTCAAATATGTCTGGTCCTTGTGCTTGTGGGTCTGTTGTTGAGGTTTCTTCTTCTATTTGCTCTTGCGACCAATTGAACGCTAGTACTTGCGAGAGTGGGATCTCTTGCAATTCCTCTTCTTCGGGGCTGGTGACGTCTTGGAACCGGTTTGGTGTGACGATAACTGGTTCATGATCAACTCCAAAGGGTTCCGGGAGAGTCTCAGCAGCAAGGTGCACTTCTTCAGGTGGTAGTTTATTAATGGCCTGAAGAGGATCGTCTTGTACTGGTGGAATCTGCATGAATTCTGCTTGCCAACGGCTATGGGCATCGCCCTTTTGTTCAGGATCAGGCTGCGGGAGTTCACCTAGAAGCCCTTTTAGCGGCTGGTCTAGTGGGTCAGCCTTTGCTGAATGGGAGATAATTTCAGGCTGGTTATCTTGATCCTTAACGGGTTGAGGGGATTTGTTTTCGTCGGGAAAGGCTGTTGGTGCAGATAGTATATCGTCCGACTCTAGGTTTTGGATGGCTTTGTTGGTTTGGGAACGGATGGTTATTAATGGAGTTTCAATTGGAAATGCCAAACCAAGCAAATCACCATTTCCCATGACTTTGGCGTAAAGCAAGATGCCTTGTTCATCCATTTCAGTGGCGATATATCTTTGGATATCACAGCGTTCATCGATCAACCAATATTTCTTAAGGGTATCCTTAAAATATTTAAAAGCTTCGCCGCTCAAGCCACCAGCACAGGCAAGTAGAGATTTGTCAGCCATCACGGCGGCAGCTATGGCGCTATTGCTAGAGAGGAGTGCTTCTAATATTTGAACGTCGATTATTCTTTCTGTTTTTTTCATCATATCAAAGCATAAAATTTATATATTTCTATAAAGGTTGCAATATTCCTGCCAGAAGGTTGTTATGACAGGAAATTAACTTAAATTGAAGTAAGCGCTTATTTAGATGCGGGTGCTTTGTAGGTAGTATTAAAGACATGGTATGTGCACAATTTGAGTCTAACATGAGCTGAGTTCTCAAGCAAGTGCGTAGCGCGATGCTTATTGATGAATGTAAAATTGTGAAAGGATTTAGGTTAGAAATGTGCCTAATTGAGGTGCGTTATCATCAAATAGAGTTTATAATAAGCTTCAGTATTTTAGAAAAATCTTAAGAGAAGGAATTGATATGAATAGTTATGATGTTGTTGTGGTTGGAGCGGGACCAGGTGGTTATGTCAGCGCAATTCGATCTTCACAATTGGGTTTAAAGACTGCGATTGTGGATAAGCGCTTTTTGGGTGGTGTTTGTTTAAATATAGGCTGTATTCCATCAAAATCTTTATTAAGAAACGCTGAAATTGCCCATACCCTGCGTGAACGCGGCAAAGAATTCGGTTTCAGCTTTGAAAACTTGCAGCTTGATTTTGAGACAGCTTTCAAGCGTAGCCGCAAGGTGTCTCGGCGCCTGACACGCGGTATTGGCTTCCTGATGAAGAAAAATAATATCGACGTGTATATGGGCGAAGCCAAATTAAGCGCGAAAGATACTGTCGAGGTAACTGCCGAAGATGGTAGCAAAGAAAACTTGCAGGCGGAAAATATCATCATTGCGACAGGTTCACATCCTGTGGGAATCCCTGGCATTGAAATTGACGGCAAGCAGGTTCTTCATTATGAGCATGCAATTATGCTTGACAAATTGCCAAAATCAGCTGTGATCATCGGTGGCGGGGCGATCGGTGTGGAGTTTTCAACGATTTGGAGTTCTTATGGCGTAAAAGTTAGCATTGTTGAGATGCTGCCACATCTGCTTCCACTTGAGGATGAAGAAGTCAGCATCGAGTTGGAAAAAGCATATAAGAAACGTGGTATCAATGTCTTGACTGGCACGAAGGTCAAAGAGGTCAGTGCTGAAGCAGACGGTACGAAGGTTGTGGTTGAAACTGCAGAGGGCGAACAGACGCTTGAGGCCGAAGTAACACTTGTGGCGATCGGCTTTCGCCCCAACACAGAGAGTTTAGGTTTGGAAGAGGCTGGGGTAATCTTGAGCAAGCAAGGGTATATTGAGGTGGATGAGCACATGGCAACAAATATCCCTGGTATCTGGGCGATTGGCGACGTGACTGGAAAACTAATGTTAGCGCATGTCGCTTCGGCGATGGGTGTTGTTTGCGCGGAGAATATCGCCGGTGTGGAAACCGTGCAGCTGGATTATCGGATGATGCCGCGCACAACCTACTGCCAACCGCAGGTTGCATCCTTTGGGTACACAGAAGCACAAGCCAAAGAGGCAGGTTTCGATGTTACGGTAGGTAAATTTCCGTTCCAGGCGAACGGCAAGGCACTGGGCTTGGGGGATTATACTGGATTTGCGAAGATCATCAAGGGTAACCAGCACGGTGAGATCCTGGGGGCGCATTTGATAGGACCGGAAGTGTCGGAGCTGCTGCCTGAATTGACCCTGGCACAGCGTAATGAATTGACGACTGAGCAGATCGCCCGCAATGTGCATGCGCATCCAACGTTAAGTGAAGTTTTAATGGAAGCGGCAGAAGCTGCGGAAGGGCATCCTATACATAGCTAGATCTCATTAATTGCCAGATTTAAAATGTTGCATCGGGTATTGTTCAACAATACCCGATGTATTTGTTTAATTTGTGGAGAGGCTGCAGAGCGATTATTTTTTTTGCTACTTATGCTGGGATATGACGTGCGTATAGAATTTCTTGATTTTTGGTTGGTTTATTGCGAGCGATGCCCGTTGCTGGATGAGGGTCTTGTTGAGTTTGGCGGCTTCCTGGCGTAGTTTGGATGACTCAAGCGCTTGAGAAATAGCATTTGCAAGGGCTTGCGGGTCTTGAGGATCAATGAGCAAGCCGTTCTTGCCGTCCTTGATCCATTCGCGCAGGGATTCGATATCTCCAACGATGGGAAAACAGCCGCAGGCAAGCGCTTCAAGGAACGTATTGGGTGTGCCGTCGTGGCTGCTGGGGGAGATGAAGAGTTCACTGTGCTTGAACAATGCCCAAAGTTCCTGCTGGGACAGTTTTGGGAGCAGGAATGTGCTCTGCCTGATATTGTACAGGTCAAGCCAGTCTTCAGCCTGGCGGCTGCCAGCAAAGTTTGGACAGATGAAGATCACTTCAGGGTGTTTTTGAAGGACGAGCGGAATGGCTGTGAAAAAGACATCATTATGCACCGAACCGGGGCGCATGCCGCGCGGGTTGACTGCCCAAAGGTTCCCCTGAGGAATGTGGTGGGCGGATGCGTTGAAGGGCACAGCGTCCGGATCAAGGATTGATTGCATATCAATGCCTCCGCAGCCGGGCGCGACCAGTGTAGGCACACTATTTGCCAAACCCCATTGGCGGGCAAGGCGCAGGTCGCGCTGGGTATCCGAAGTGAGTCCATTCGCTCGCTGCAGGCATTTACGCGTCCTGCTGCGCATGAGGAAAGAACCTTTGGCGTGCAGGGTCAGGTCGTTACCCCAGGTGGAAACCACGAAGGGGATTGAGGGCGGTGTGTAGCTTCCAAGCATGCCTTCAAAGGGAATGCGCAGTGCGTGAACCAGATCGGGCTGCAGCCTGGCGATGAGTTTTTTATAAGCACGGGCACGAAAGCACAAACTGATGGGCCCAAAATAATAGCGCAGACGCTGGAAGAGATTGGCAAAGCGGCGCACTGATTTTTTTAACGTGGATTTAGGCGTTGAACTCGCTTTTGGATTTGGATTGGGGTTGCTGCTGCCACCTGCGAACTGGCTTAAAGCCACTGGCAGGATGATGAAATTTTCCAAATCCGGCAGGGATTGGCATGTGTAGGTGGAGATCAAGCTGACGCGGTATTCCAGGGTGATGAGGCTCTTGATCCAGCTTTGTGCAGTCGGGCTACGCCCGTCTGCCAGAATGAGAATGTGAGTTTTAGACATCTTAACTTATTTTCCAATACCTGGTAATTTCTCAAGTGCCTGAGCATTGACATACCGGATGGCTTTTAAGAATACCGTCACCATGTTTTCCAGATTGATCTCATCGGATACGATGCGGTAAGAGGCAGTTCCCATCCTGCGCAAGCGAGAAACATCACTGAGTGCCTCCTGCAAGGTGTGCTGCAGTGCGCCCACGTCCTGCGGGGGAATTTGCCAGCCGTTTTGCGGACGGACGAGGTCATCCTGCGTTCCGTCAGCCTCGGCAACAACCACAGGCAGGCCGTAGCTCATCGCTTGCTGGACTGCCAAGCCGCCTGTCCCGGGCAGGACGAAGAGGTCAGCTTTTTCAAAATATGCTGCCAAATCCTGGCCATACTTTGCGCCGAGGAACTTTGCGGAGGGGTAAATTCCCTTCGCCAGGGTTTCAAGCTCGCTTTTTGCGGGACCTTCACCGACAATCAATAAATCGGGCTGCAGGGCAGAGGGCAGCGCAGCGCATGCTCGCAGGAGATTATCAATGCGTTTGCGCGCCTGAAGGCGGCCGACAAACAGAATCCTGGGTTTGCCCGTGAAATTACGTGGGCGTTTTGGCATAGCTTGCTTTGGGCGTGCTGTGACGGCGTTGACCGCGATAAAAATCGACTCAGCCGTGATGCCCAGCGCCTGGTATTCTTCAGCACCGGATTGGCTGTACGTGATAAGTGCATCAAACTGTTTTAGGAAACGCGACCTGGAAGCAGTTGAGAGAGCTGTCAAAGCTCCGTGTTGGACAGGGGCACCTAAACCCCAGCCAATTACCGGTTTATCCTGTGCATGCATCCAGCGCAGGGCGCGCGGGGTGCTTAAGTAGCGCGGGTTGGCTTCCACGATCAAGATATCAGGATGCCAGGCTTTTAACCAGGTTAACAGGTCTGTCTGCCAACAAAAGTAAAAACGTCCGTGCAGGCAGTTTATATTATGGGCTGGCGTGAGCTGCACACCTTCGAGGTCATGAGCGGGGAGGATGCTTTCGGAGGGACGTGCTTGACCTGCAAACAAGCCCAAACCACCTGAACAGACCCCGCCCAGTGCTTCAAAGAAGGGCGCCCGGTAGCTGGGCAAAACGCGCTGCACCAGACCAACTTTGCCTGAATAGAGCTCATTCATCCCAGGAGCATCTCCATATAAGATTCAACCATGTGATCGAGGTTGAAGGTGCTTTCAGCACGTTTGCGCGCTGCCAAGCGGTACTTGGCATTCTGATCAAGCATCTGAACTGCAGCAGCAGCAAGGGTGGGGATATCAGGTGTTTCCAATTGCCAATAATCACCCCCATAAGGCACAACTGCACCTGCGCCATCGCGTACCAATTCAGACAGTGCACCGGTAGCGTAGGCAAGCACGGGTAAACCACATGCCAGCGCTTCAATGACGCTATTAGGGCAGGCAGCGTTGAGGTCAGCCGAGAATAGCAGGTGAGCGCTACGGTCGATAGCGGGAATTTCAGCACGCGGGACGATTCCAGACCAGGTGATTCTCAAGCCTGGGGCTTTTTGCTGAGAGGCTACGCGCAGCGATTCGGGAACATCGCCCACAACCATCAGTTCAAGGGGCTTTTTTACTTTCTGCTGGAGCTGGACTGCCAACTGCAGGGCTGTGTTGAGGCCGCGTGCATAGGCACCACTGAGATGTCCTTCGACCAGCAGCACACGGTAGTGGTCAGAGGGCGGCTTTTCGTAGCCCAGCGACGAATATTCTGAAAGGTTAATGCCATTGTAGATGACCTGGTTGGGTTTGTTTAATTGTCCATGTTCAGACTGCCACCATGTTCGGCTGAAGTCGCTCTGATAGGCGATCTTGTGACTGATGAAGCGGCGGATATAGGTGAGCAGCATGTTTGCGGATTCCGAGCGGAGATAGGCTTGCAGGCTGGTTTTTTCAAGCTTGTGCAGCCAGTTCATGCCGTTGAGGCGCTGAACAATGCGTACGCCGCGGCGTTTTGCGCACATTAGGGCAGCTAACTGACGGCTGCCGCCATTCACAAGGATCGCCTGATTACACGGATCGCTCAGGTCAAAGGTGTACTTAATCCCGCGTTTTTCTAAACCCTGAATGAGCTTTGCACGGAAAGAGATCGGGCCGCCCAAACCATGCAGGCGCGGTACCAGGCAGATCTGTTCAGTCATAAATATCTCCGGCAGCCATAGCCCAGACGGGTGTAAAAATCCTGCTTTGCCATGTTCATCTTGAATGCTCTATCAGTGCCTGCACGATGCGCTCAGCAGCATGACCATCACCGTAAGGGTTAACTGCATTTGTCATGGCGGCATGCGCTTGCGGGTTATCCAGCAGATGGTGCGCTTCAGAGAGGATGATCTTCGGATCGCTGCCGACCAGCTTGAGGGTACCGGCTTCAACACCTTCGGGGCGTTCAGTTGTGCTGCGCAGCACCAGCGTGGGAATGCCGAGGGCAGGAGCTTCTTCCTGTAAACCGCCAGAATCGGTCAGCAGCAGGCAGGCTTGTTTCATGAGATGCACCATCGGCAGATAATCCAAAGGCGGGATGAGGTGCAAGTTCGGCAGGTCAGAAAGCTGTTGATAGACTGGTTTTTGGATATTGGGGTTGAGATGTACAGGGTAGATGAAGACAGTATTCTGATTATAGCTTTCAGCAAGCTGACGCAGGGCACTGCAAATATCCAGTATGGGCTGGCCGAAGTTCTCGCGCCGATGAGCGGTGATCATCACCAGGCGTTTCTTGCCATTCCCAATCCCAAACTGCGAGAGCATCTGGCTGACTTGAGCTGGGACAGGGCGGCTGGTAATCTCCTGCAGGGCGTCAATCACCGAGTTGCCGGTGACCACGATCATCTCCGGCGGGATACCTTCTTTGAGTAAATTACTGCGGTTGCCTTCGGTCGGTGCAAAATGCAGGTCGCTGACGACTCCTGCGATACGGCGGTTGATTTCCTCCGGGAAAGGTTGCCATTTGTCAAATGAGCGCAGACCAGCTTCAACATGCCCGATGCGCAGCTGGTGATAGTAGCCCAAGATGGATGCTACAGTCACCGTAGTCGTATCCCCCTGAATGAGGATCCAGTCTGGTTTTAGATCGTTCAACACCGGGTCGAGATTGATAAAGATTTCTGCGGAAAGCTGAGCCAGACTTTGATCGGGTTTCATGAGGTTCAGATCGATATCTGGATGAATATCAAAGACCTCAAGCACCTGATCCAACATTTGGCGATGTTGGGCGGTCACACATACCTGTGCGTCAATTTCCGGGTGACGCGAGAGTTCATGCACAACCGGCGCCATTTTGACCGCTTCAGGGCGGGTACCGAAGATGGTGAGCACTCGCAGTTTATTTTTCATAGGTTTATTATACTTGAGAGGCGTTTACTGGGGGCTATACTAATCCAAATGCAGCGTTTGGCCGCATTGGGGACATTTTAGATCTTCAGACAGAAATACGCTGCTGGTGGTGACCTCTTCAAGCGGCTGAGGGGCTTTGAGCGTAACCCTCTGGCGCAGTAAGGTATGACAGTAGGGGCAGTGATCATATAAAACACTGGTGTAATCATTTTCAAAACCAATTTTGGTCTTGAGTTTACCTTGGCGGTCAGTTGCGTCGGTTTTGTTCTTTCCGAAGAAAATCGCCATCATGAGGAGGGCCAAGACCATTCCCGCTATGCTTATGATCCAAATCTTATCCATTGAAATGCTCTCCCAAGGTTCATGTTTGGTATAAGGGAATTATAACCTCCAGAAAGTGAAAAAAAGAGGCTGCATTGGGTGATTAAAATTTGGCATCGAGGTGATCAATGAAATCTGGATGGCGCGTCATGCATGCACCCTGCGGAACTGGTCAAACCGCGCTACTTTTTCCCTAAGCCCTTATAAATGAATCCCGCAGTTTCCCATGCTTCTTTATCCCAACCGTTGACGGCATCAAATACTGTTTTTGCAGATGTGAGGGCGGCGATATCTTGGACTTCAAGCGCTTTGAACTGTTGATGGCCAACTGCCAGGACGATCAGGTCAGCATCGATGAGCAGTTTTTCGAGGTCGTTCTCATGGGTGATACCGGGCAGATGCACTTCGGGTTTGAAGGGTTCGTAAGCTTTGACCAGGGCGCCTTTAGCCTGCAAAAGGTGAGCCAATTCCACTGCGGGGCTTTCGCGCAGGTCATCCACATCGGGTTTAAATGCCAAACCGAGGAAAGCCACCTTTTTATCCTGCAAGCCGCCGGTGGCTTTTTCAATCAACTGGCTCACAAATTCAGGTTGTGAATCGTTCACCTGGCGGGCTGTAAGGATAAGTTTTGACTTTTTAGGTGCAGCTTCCACAAGGAACCAGGGGTCGACGCTGATGCAGTGGCCGCCCACGCCCACGCCGGGTTTCAATATTTCGACGCGTGGGTGGCGGTTGGCAATCTGGATGGCTTCCCAGACATCAATACCAAATTCGTCTGCCAGACGACAGAACTCGTTGGCAATCGCGATGCTGATATCGCGTGAGGTGTTTTCCATCAGCTTGACCATTTCTGCGGTTGTTGCATCGGTGAGGATGATTTCGCCTTTGACGAAATGCAGATAAAGGTCGCGGCCGGCTTCTGCAGAAGCAGAGTCGATGCCGCCGATGACGCGCGCATTTTCTATCAATTCTTGCAGGATTTTGCCGGGCAACACGCGCTCGGGTGAATAAGCCAGATAGAAATCAGAACCTGCTTTTAGACCGCTGCGCTCCAAAATCGGGGCGAGGATGTCTACAGTCGTGCGCGGGGGAGATGTAGATTCGAGAATGACCAGATTGCCACGCTTTAGATGTGGCGCGATGGAAGCTGCAGCAGCTTTAACAAAACGCATGTCAGCATGCTTATCTTCGTAAAAGGGTGTCGGAACTGCAATGATGAATGCATCTGCAGGTTGTACTGCTTGCGAAATGGTCAAGTTGCCGGAAGTTAATGCCTTTTCAACAAGGCTGCGCAGACCAGGTTCAAAGATGTGGATCTTTCCGTTTTGAAGGCCACTGACAATCTCTGGATTGGTATCCATCCCTACCACTTCCAGACCGTGATTTGCAAAAGTGCTGGCAGTTGGCAAGCCAATGTAGCCCAATCCGAGCACGCAAAGTTTCTGTGCGGTCATCTGCAACTCCTTTAATTCAACTTATGCTTGAAACGGTTTCCATTATGCCACATTTCAGGATATTTGGGGTATTGACGGATCATTTTATTTGCATCCCTGTTTCCATGCTTGATGGTATTAAGAGCATTTATGCTATACTTTAGAATATGGAAAAGGATCGTGCCCTTTGGCCTGATTGGGCTAGCTTCCTGAAGCGCTGGGGGTTAACCAGGATTGCGTTAACCCTGCTTGACGGTGCCAGTCCTTTGGCGGTACTGTTCTCTCAAATGCTGTATATGGGGCAAGTTTTTTTCGCGGCAGTGAGCACACATGGGCATGTCAAGGCGCTTGCTTCAGTTCTGGAAGAGGATGATACAGCGCGGGCCTTTGCTGAATTTTTACGCAGGGATGCGGGAGAGATATGACGCGTTTGGCTGCATTGATCATGATAGGGGCGGCGGTCGTCCTGTTGGCGTTTTTCTGGCTGCTGAAGCGTAAAAACCCTTATGCGGGTTTACGGGCTTTAGCGCCATTCAAAGCTTTGGAAAAAGCACGCCTGCAGGCGATTGAAGACGGCTCGCGCATGGTCATTATGTTAGGGAACAATTTGCTTTCTCAGGAGATCTCGATTAGCGGTATGGGCGGAATGCCCATCCTGAAGAAGCTTGCCGATCAAGCAGTTTTGGGCGACCATGCCCCGATCGCGATGAGTGGGGAAGGCAGCCTGGCCTGTTTGAGCCAGATGATATTGGCAGGCGCGTATCGGGATGGTTTGGCGTCTGAACTATTTAGTAATGACCAATCCCAATTTGCGGGGGCAAGCCCGTTTGCCTATTTGGCAGCATGTTTGGCGGAAGGATTCGATGATAATAACTCAGCCCTTGTTCTGGCAGGGCATTTCAAGCCAGAGATGGTTTTACTGGCAGATTTGGCAGGACGCGGAGGCTTATTTTGCTTAGCCGATAGCGATGCACCGGGGGCACAGGCGCTCTTTTATGCCAGCACAATGCATACATTGATCGGCGAAGAGTTCTACGCTGGTGGGGCGAATCTAAGAACCCATCCATTGCAGGCGGCTTCGCTCAGAACGCAGGATGTGTTGAGGATATTGATCTCCGCTGCACTGATCGTGGGCGTGGCGCTGAAGCTTATGGGGATACTATAATGAAAAAGGTTCTTGCGATAATCACTGCTATTGGCGTGGGACTTGCGGTTGTTATCGCCTATTTCTTACGCCCTCTCCTGGACCCAATGCTGGAACTTTTGCTGCAGTGGGGTATTATCCTTGGTAGTGTGGCTGCTCTAGTGGGTATTATTAACCTGTTAATTACGCATTGGCATAAGATCAGGCAGAAGAAAGAACATTTCATCTTCAGCTTTGTCGTTCTATTGAGTTTTGCACTCAGTTTTATGGGTGGGATCGTCCTGGCCCCCCAGGACGAGACTTATATTCGCTGGCTGGCGGCTTTGCAGGTGCCTATTGAGGTTAGTTTAATGGCTTTATTAGCACTCACACTCACCTACGCAGGATTCCAGTTCTT
>Ga0255400_10098_pt1 | contig 10717 bp, 9 predicted proteins | sample ANMaggSeSYBR01G7_FD_182117 | JGI IMG/M metagenome (GOLD analysis project Ga0255400, IMG submission 182117) | Sediment cell enrichment communities from methane seep in Santa Monica Basin, California, United Staets - ANME aggregate JGI... | ecosystem: Environmental > Aquatic > Marine > Cold seeps >... | reverse complement strand
CCCGTTATATTCCAGGAAATCGGAATGGTTGAGGATAGTCCTGAAGAATATGTTCATGTCCTTTCAAATACCGCTTTTTGGGGTGACAATCCCCTTGGACGTTCTGTTCTTGGAACCAAAGAAAACATACTTGGTTTTACTGAAGATGATATTAAAAAATATTTTAAGCGTTTCTATCAACCGGACCGGATTATCATTTCCATTGCAGGAAATCTTTCCCATGACAAGACGGTTAATCTTATAGGTCCCAACTTTGAATCCGTCAAACCCGGCAATTCTTTTCCTGAAAGAATTACTCCTTTTGCACATTCCGCAGTCAATTTGAACCACAGGGACTCAGAACAGGGACATATCTGCCTGGGAACAAAAGGTATATCTATCACCGACCCCCGCAGGTTCGCTTTTTCTATTTTAAATGCTGTTTTTGGGGGTAATATGAGTTCGAGGCTGTTCCAAAGTTTACGTGAACAAAGAGGTCTGGCCTACTCCGTTTATTCTTTCATGTCATCTTATATAGATACCGGCATGGCAGGAGCTTATGCCGGCGTAGATCCTGGAAAGGCTCAGGAATCTATAGAGCTGATCTTAAAAGAAATGAATCAGCTCAAAGAAGTCAGAATAGATAAATCCGAGCTTAGAGACGCAAAAGAATACATTAAAGGAAATCTTTTCCTTGCATCTGAAAGTATTGACAACCAGATGGTCCGTCTGGCTCTAAGTGAAATAAATTTTAACAAGCATATTCCACTCGAAACAGTTGTGGAAAAAGTAGAACTGGTTACAGCAGATGATATCCTCGAACTGACAAAAGTGCTGTTTCAACCCGAGCATATGTCTTTAACCCTTCTTGGACCGACTGACAATAAAGAGTCCTTTGAAAATATTTTAAACTTTTAATTTCATGGAGTCCATTCCTTTAATTAAATTTCTTCGCCTCAGACCAAATCTGGATGCAGATATACCTTTGCCACGTTATATGACACCTCAGTCCGCTGGAATGGATATCTGCGCAGCCTTAGAAAATGATGTGGTTCTTAAAACCGGAGAAATTGCTCTGCTTCCCACCGGCTTTGCCATGGCTATTCCCGAAGGATTTGAATCCCAGATACGACCTAGAAGCGGATTGGCCGTAAAGCATGGTATCGGGCTTATTAATTCGCCAGGTACTATAGATGCCGATTACAGGGGAGAGGTAAAAATAGCAGTTATCAACCTTGGTAAAAAACCGTACATATTCAGGCGGGGAGACAGAGTCGCCCAGATGATAATAAAAAGAGTTTATCAGGCCAGACTGGAAGTTGTGGAAAAGCTCGATGAAACCAAACGCAATACCGGAGGTTTCGGGCATACAGGATGAAACCTATGAAAAACGAAACTTATATTTTTTACATACAGCTTTTTAATATCCCAAATTTGTTAGCCGGTAATGCACGCTTTTTCTACACTAAGTAGTTGATCGAATTTGTCCTTGATATCCTGGAATTTTCTTATCCACTCATCATCAGAAGAAAGGTTCGGAATGACGGCAGACCCTGAAATAAAACGTTTTTGGGCCAGGTTCTCTTTTATTTTTTCCTTCCTCTTTTGAGCTTTTGTTTGGATGGTTTTATTGTAATCATTAAATATGGCCTCAAGCTTTGTTATATCAATGCTCCAGAGTTCATTTAGCAAAGCAAGCAGAGACTGGTTGTCCTGATTGAAACGCAGTCTGTTCAGAAATTCACGAATAATGATTGCTTCACCCTTCAAACCATAGGTTTTTATAAGATTATCTATTTCTTTTTTCAGCTCTCTTTTATTTATAGTCTGGTCCTGAAATTTTTGCGCCGGTCCTTTGAGTTTTTTCTTAAATTCATTTTCTTTTTGCTCCTGCTTTTCTTCATCACTGAGGGTTAGATGTCTTGTTTTTTCCATGACAAGATCTAATGTACTTTTGATTTCTGCCATATTCTGTCTCTTTTACTCCATTTGTATTTATTTACCGCCCTTTTGCTCCGCTCATTCGAGACACATAGTACACGTATGGTTTCTGTTTGCCCCTATATCATCTTGACAAACAGAAAAAATATTTTCTTTCTGTGTTCTCCGTAAGTCCAGTTGTTAATCATAACCTATACATAACTACTGAAAGCCAGTTCCATTGCGATTCAGCCGGACTGAATAAGATGATCAAGAATCAGTCCGTTAAAACTTTCACTACCCGGTGAGATAAACAGCCAGCCTAAATGAAAAAGACAACTCCCACAAACGGCAAGTCGCCAGCTAAATCCCTTGAACCAGCTGAATTCGTTTGTTGGTTGGCCCGTGTACCCGCATCCTGTGGCAGACCTGAAGCATCCGATCTGGTAAACAATTCCATGAGGATTGGCAAATGCGTGCTGGTGTGCGCCCAGCATCTCAATGCGTTCAGTCGGAGTTGTTATTATCCGACGGCACTGGCGACAGAGTATATGTTTATCTATGTCCGGTTCTTTCTTTTTTGTCTCACCCTCAGCAAGGCAACCTGGCTTTTCGTCGCCATATTTCCCGGATGGCTGTCGTAGAAGATCACCGATGATAGTTTCGCACATAATCATTTCCCGATTAGGATTGTCCATTGCTTGTTGTTAGAGCATTTTTTGCTCAATTAAGATTTTATTAAAATACCAATAAAAAGTGTTTTGGTAAAGGCTTTAAAGTGAATGTTTTTCGCATATAATAAATGGGCGAAAACCGCTCACTTTTTTTGGTATCCCTCTACAGTATATTGTTTAATCTTCTCAATTTATAACTCAAGTTTCGCACCCCTTATCTACAGCGAAGCCTTAATTTCTGAAGAGTTGATTCGTCTCGATTCACATCTGATCTTATATCTTACGCGCCATCAGGGCATTACTTATAGCAAAATAGGGGTGGGAAACTTGAGTTAAAATATTACGAATAGACATGTTCTTGTTGACAAAATTATGATTTTCAATTTTAAGAGAACATAATTTTTTAAATCCGTTAAATTTAAATATAAATATGATGAATTAGAAAAGCTTTAAAGTAGGATACAGCCCATGAAAATGTGGAGAAAGCCTCTCGATTTGGGAGAAAAATCACTGCCACCGGCCGAGATTTATATTATCGAAAGCCGGTGTAAAGGATGTGGCCTTTGTGTGGAATTTTGTCCCCGCGGGGTTTTGAAGATGTCCGATAAGTTTAACCGGAAAGGATATCATCCTCCGTTTGTAGAGGAACCTACAGCCTGCGTGGGATGCCATTTTTGTGAAGAAGTTTGTCCGGAATTTGCCATTTTCAGCAGCGATCAGTAAAAATTCGAGTCTAAAAGATCCAGCTTTAATTTGCCATCTTAAAAGGGGCCGAAGGCGGCTGGAATCTCAGGCGCTTTAGCTCACTTCATGCACTCCTAAAAGGAGGTAAAAAGATTGACATCCAAGAGAGTTTTAACAGGAGAACATTTTATAAACGGGGATGAGGCATGTACTGAAGGTGCGTTGGCTGCAGGATGCAATTTTTTTGCGGGATATCCTATTACTCCGGCCACAGAAGTGGCGGAGACGATGTCAAGACGGCTTCCAAAGCTGGACGGCACCTATGTTCAGATGGAAGACGAAATAGCATCCATTGCGGCTGTGCTCGGTGCGGCCTGGGGCGGAGCAAAATCCATGACTTCCACTTCAGGTCCGGGTTTCAGTCTGATGATGGAAAATATTGGCCTTGGTGTCATAACCGAAACCCCATGTGTAGTTGTCAACATTCAAAGGGGAGGGCCATCCACCGGTCTTCCGACTACCTGTGGCCAGGGAGACATCATGCAGGCCAAGTGGGGTTCACATGGACATTATGAAATCATAGCTATCAGTCCGAGTTCTCCCCAGGAAATGTTCGATTTTACAATAAGAGCTTTTAATCTTGCAGAGACCTTTCGTATTCCGGTTCTGATTATGGCCGATGAAGTAGTGGGTCACACCTTAGAGCGCGTTACTATTCCCCCTGCTGAAAAGATTAAGGTCATTAATCGCAAAAAGCCAACAGAGTCTCCTAAAACCTATCTTCCTTACAAAACAGACAGCTCTCTGATTCCTGTCCTGCCCAATGCAGGGGATGGTTACAGGATTCATATTACGGGACTTACCCATGATGAAAGGGGATATCCTGTACCGGATGCCGAAACCCAGGAAGTTTTAATAACGCGCCTGATCAATAAAATTCGGAAGAATCGAGATAAAATCATAGATTACGAAGATTATTTCCTGGATGGAGCCAGAATTGTTATTGTAACTTACGGATCTTCCGTCAGACCTGCGTTAAAGGCTATGCGCGGTTTGCGTAATGAAGGTGTCAAGGTGGGATTGCTGAAGCTTAATACTATCTGGCCATTTGCAGAAGATCTTATCAGGAAGCTGGCAAAAAAGGTCGAAGCCTTTGTGGTTCCTGAGGTAAATTTCGGCCAGATCGCTCTTGAAGTGGAACGGTGCGCATCCGGCCAGGCCCTGACAAAACTGATTTCCCATGCTGGAGGAGGCATCCATAGGCCACAGCAGATCGCAGATGCTGTAAAAAAAATCCTGCCTGAACTCGGAAGTAAAAGGAATAAGAGATGAAACAAAAAGTTAGCAAAAAACCTGACAGGCATCCAAAGGACGAGCTCTTAAGGGAAGATCGCATACCTCATATATGGTGCCCTGGGTGTGGCATAGGAAGTGCTTTTTCATCCTGCATCACAGCTTTAAAGAAAACAGGAATCGATTACGACCGGCTTGCCGTTGTTTCCGGTATCGGGTGCACAGGAAGGGTTGCAGGATATCTTAACCTCGATTCCTTTCATACCACCCATGGCCGGGCCATCCCTTTTGCAACCGGGCTTAAACTGGCAAAGCCTGAAATGAATGTCTTTGTCTTTTCCGGTGAAGGAGATCTTTTCTCCATAGGCGGCAATCATTTTTTGCATGCAGCCAGAAAAAATATCGATATTACTGTTATCTGTGTAAACAACATGAACTATGGAATGACTGGGGGGCAGGTCTCGGCCAACACACCGACAGGCGCAATAACATCTACAACTCCGTACGGAAATGCTGAAGTTCCTTTAAATCTTCCCTCCCTGGCAGCAGCCTGCGGTGCTGTTTATATTGCACGCTGGCTTTCTCTGGATGTAAGGCGACTTGCTGAATCAATTCTGGAAGCCCTGTTAAAGCCGGGTTTTTCCTTTATAGAAATACTTGCTCCATGTCCTACGGCATTTGGACGGCGTAATCGTCTTGGAAGTGCTCTGGATATGATCAAGCTTTACCAAAAAAACAGTGTTATCAGAAACGGAGTCCATCCCGATGAAACAGTGATTGAGGAAGGAAAAAAAATGGTCCTTGGAAAATTTATCGATACAGAGCGACCCACCTTTTTGGACAGGCTTTCTAAAACATCCGAACTAAAAAGTACTGCCTGGCCGAAAAAGGAGATGGCTGCACAGCGTTAGGAGGGATTATGGCCGCTAAAAGCGAATATAAAGAGATAATTATTACAGGATTCGGTGGTCAGGGGATTATTCTTTCAGGAAATATTCTCGGAAAAGCTGCGACCCTTTTCGAGAAAAAAAACGCAACCCTCATACAGTCATACGGGCCTGAGGCCCGTGGTGGCGCCTGTGCCGCACAGGTAGTGGTTTCTACTGATGCTATCGAGTATCCTTATATAGAAAAACCCCGCATTATAATCTGCATGTCCCAGGAGGGATTCAATATAAACGTCCCGAAGCTGGTTGAAGGAGGGCAGCTTTTTACAGATTCCGGTCTTGTAAAAATCGATCCCGATATTATTCCAAAGGACGTTAAAACCTGTTCAATACCAGCCACGGAATTTGCTGAAGAAATGGGCGTAAAGATGATGGCAAATATTATCATGCTGAGTTTTGCAATTGCCATTACCGAACTGGTATCTTACGATTCGCTTAAGCAGACGATTGAAATTTCAGTCCCAAAGGGAACTGAAAAGAAAAATCTGGCCGGGATGGAGAGGGGCTTTCAATACGGTCTTGATCTAAAAGCAGAAGGGAAGTAAAACGGCATGACCTCCAAAAAAGGCATACTTATCATCGGAGCCGACCTTCAGGGGTTGCAGGCAGCCTTAACTTTAGCCCGCCTTGGCAGAAATGTGACCCTTATCGACAAAAACATCGAAATTGCCGCATCACCAGGAAACTGGAGCGAAAAGGGAAAGCGCTGGAATCAATACCTTTACACCCAGGTTCTTTATCATCCTCTTATAGAATTATTAACGCAAACCGAAATGACGCAGGTTAAAGAAGCCGGGGGAGGGGTCGAAGCAGAATTGATTCAAGTACCCATGTGGGTTTCTCCTGACCTGTGCGTGGACTGCGGAAAATGTCTTGTATCATGCCCTGTTGAGTTTTCAAATGGCTACAAACCCTTATTCGAGCTGTCATGTCCTTCAACTATGACCATTGACAAACGTGAGAAGGCTCCATGCAGAACGGCCTGCCCCATAGGTATGAATCCGCAGGGTTATATTGCCCTGATTGCCCAGGAAAGATTCGAAGAAGCGTACGAGCTTATCTATGCCACAAACCCTCTTCCGGGAATATGCGGCAGGGTATGTCACCATCCTTGTGAAACGGCGTGCCGTCGCCAGGAAGTTGACGAACCTGTTGCCATCTGTGCTTTAAAACGGTTTGCCACAGACGAAGCTGGAAAGAAGAAAAAAAAGCCGGGTACAGGCGATACTTCTTTTCCTGAAGGGCCACGAGTTGCAGTTATAGGGTCAGGACCTGCAGGACTGACGGCAGCATACGATCTTACAAGGGCAGGATTTCGTCCAACTATTATCGAGGCTGAAAAAAAACCGGGAGGTCTTTTGTTGCATGGAATTGCGCCATATCGCCTTCCCGGGGAAATCATTAAAAAAGAGATAGCGCAAATATTGAATGCGGGTGTTGATCTGAGGCTTAATTCTCCTGTGAATTCTTATAAGGATATTGAAAAACTGAAAGCCGAAGGCTTTAGTGCCATTTTACTGGCCACAGGTGCTACAAAAGATCTCAGGATGAAGATAAAGGGTGAGGATCTGAAAGGAATCTATGGTTGTGTTTCTTTTCTAAAGGATTTGTGGAAAGGGAAAAAATTCAAGTCACCTGGAAGGGTCGTAGTAATAGGTGGAGGAAATGCGGCTATTGAGGCAGCCCGTGCAAGTGTGCGCCTAGGAGCCAAATCCGTTATCATTATTTATCGACGCACCAGAAAAGAGATGCCCGCTGATCCCCATGAAATTGATCAGGCTTTGGAAGAAGGAGTAAAACTAAGACCCCTTACTATTCCTGTTGAGTTTGAAGGAAGAAGCGATGGACTGGCGCAAGTCAAGTGCATAAAGATGAAGCTTGGCGATGTGGATGCTTCGGGGCGGCCAAGACCGATTCCTGTGGATGGATCCGACTTTTTTATAAACGCAGACACTGCAATTGTCAGCATTGGCCAAAAAGCGGATGTTTCATATGGCATTGGAGGAGATTTAAAACTAAATCAAAGAGGCACAATAGAAGTAGAAGCAGGTGGCCGGACAAACATTTTTGGGGTTTACGCTTCAGGTGATGTTGTCTCAGGCCCATCCACCGTTGTGGAAGCCATGGCATCAGGGCGAAGGGCTGCAAGGACAATTATTTATGCTCTGAAACCCGATACAGTCCCTGACGGGGAAAAAGAGCCTGAATTTTCCAGCCGGGAATATGATCCCATCTTAAAAGACACCCCGATTAGAAAGCGTAGTGCTCCTTTTCATCGAAAAATATCCGAGCGGGTAAAGGATAAAAATGAGGTTATCGGCTCCTTTACAATGAAAGATGCAATCGATGAAGCCTCCAGGTGTCTTCAATGCGGGGTTTGCAGCGAGTGCCTTCGATGCGAGGCTGCCTGTGATCTGAACGCTATCAGCCATGACAGGACAGCAACAAAAAGGACATTGCATTTTAGCAAGGTCATCTTTTCCGACAAAGTGCAGACGTTCTCTGAAATCGATTCTTCACGAATGACCCAAATTGAACGTTTTGGGAAGAAAGACTCCTGGGCAAAAGCAGTTATGGCAGGGCGCGCTTCCGCAGTGAAGGCCTTAGCAGGAACAGCTCCTGTCACAATGGAGCCAATTTCCTACAAAAGACTTGGTGACGGAGAACTAAAGATTGGGATTTTCATCTGCTCGTGCAATGGAACTCTAAACGAAAATAACCGGCTGGATGAGATGATAACCCCTCTTACCGATATTCCAGGTGTTGCTCATGGAGAGGTTCTTGTTTCCGCCTGTCATCCGGAAAAAGGTCGCAGAATCGAAGAAGTTATTTCTGAAAAAGGATTAAACGGAGCCTTGATCGCTTCGTGCACCTGCTGTCATCTCGCTTTTGCCTGTGAATCATGCAATGACCAGCGGATCAGATTAAAACACAGGCTTTTCAGAGAAGCAGGATATGACCCGAAAGATATCGCCCTTGTCAATATCAAAGAGACCTGCCTGCTTCCTTTTAAGGAAGACGATAAAATCGCTATCGATCAGTCTATGCGGGTGATTCGATCAGGGCTATGGCAATTAAGGGATTCCAAAAAGTTGTCAAAGGGAAGTGAAGAACCTTGTCCTAAGGCTATAATCCTTGGTGCGACAGAAGCCGGAATTTCCGCAGCAATAGGCTTAAAAGAAAAATATGCTTCAGTGGTCGTAGTCGAGAACCTGAAAGTAGAGAAGAGAATCGAAGAAGAACTTTCAAAATTCGGGATTGACTTAGTCCGTCCGGTTAAGCCGGTTAGACTCGGCGGCCGGCGGGGTAAATTCACTCTTATCCTGGAAAAGGGAGATTCTTTATTATCTAAAGAAGAGAAAAAAAGCCCGAAACTATCTCTTCAAAAGAAGGGTAAACGGCTGCAAAATTTAGATATAAAAACCTTTGATGAAAGTCCCAGATATAAGAAGATTGAAGCTGGTATCATTATTCTTGGGCGAAATGAATTCAAAAACATTCCTTACAAAAGGGATTCTTTTGCCACAGGCCTTCATGCCGGCGGCAACCGTGCCTTTGGCAGTCTCGAAACCGGCATTCCCGGTGTTTATATGGCATCATGGTCACAGGTTAAGAAGCTTTCCGGTCAGACATCAGGAATGTCTGCTGCCGGCGAAGCTCTTGAAAATGTTTCCGGCCAGACCGATTCATTTAACAGTTTTGTTGACTCTTTTGTGGCTTATGCAGACCCGGAATTGTGCCGCGGATGCGGAAAATGTGCAGATATCTGCCCTGAAGGAGCAGCAACCCTGGAAGAAACAACCCGTGGAACAGGCTTATCATGGATCGAACCTGGGTTTTGCACAGGCTGCGGGAACTGTATCTCTGACTGCCCGACCGGTGCTATAAGTTTACCCGAGTCTGAGCAGTGGTATTTTGAAAAGGTGATAAATGCCTTCTTTGAATAGAAAAAAACCGATTTTAGCTTTTTTTTGTAACTGGGCACCCTATCGGTGCTACATGGATCTTTGCAGATCCGAATCCTCTTTTCATCACTTGATTTATCCCGTCAAGGTGATGTGTTCGGGACGTGTTGACCCTGCAATGGTCCTTTTTGCCTTTGAGAAAGGCGCAGAAGGGGTAATGGTTTTAGGGTGCAAGGATAAGGAATGCCGGTATGGTCCCGGGCCGGAACAATCCACGAAAATAGCGGAACCGATTAAGGCACTCATACACATTTTGGGGTTGGAGTCTGAACGGTTCAGATCTGTTAAATACTCTTTTAACGAAAAAAACAGGCTGCTTGAAGAAATCGACTCTTTTGCCAAAGCAGTCTATAAACTGAAAAAATCGCCATTCGTGCCGTAGTTTATTGAGGACACCTATTGAATCAGAACAACACCCTATCCGAAATTATAGAGAAGTTTCAGATATTCCATTGCGTTGAATGCGGAAAATGTACAGGAGCCTGCCCCCTGGCCCAGGTGGACAGGGACTTTTCTCCTCGCCTTGTGGCCAAATACGTCATTGAAGAAGGGCTTGACAGTGAATATGTCAAAGAGAAGGTCTGGACATGTCTTACATGCGGGCTTTGTAATGAACGGTGTCCCGTTGGCATCTCTTTTACCGAATTCATTCGGGCGATACGTCCTCTTTTCATAACAGAAGATTTCAAAGGTCATCTCAGTCACGGCGGGGCTTTGCAGGGGCTTATGCGCATGCAGACAGCGCCAGGCCTGAACCAGAATCGTATGGACTGGATTACGGGGGAACATAAAATATCCTCACAAGGAGAAATACTCTATTTTACCGGCTGTCTCACATATCTGGAGACCTTCTTTTTTGAAATGAATCTAAAACTAAAAAAGATTGCATCTGATACCGTAAAACTACTCAACTCTGTAGGTATTGAGCCAGTTGTTTTACCCGATGAACGGTGTTGCGGGCATGATCTGATCTGGACCGGGGATGAGACATCATTTCATAAACTGCGAAGTCTTAATATCGAATCCTTTAAGAAAGCCGGTGTTAAAACTATTATCACATCATGCGGGGAGTGTAGCTATACACTGAAAAATCTTTACGGACAACCAGCCGAACAATTTCCCTTTGAGGTGATGCATATAAGCGAGTATTTGCAAAAGATCGGTTTTTCAGCAGGAAGAGAGCTAAGTGAAATTGCTACTTATCAGGATCCCTGCCGGCTCGGACGTTTTATGGGGGTCTATGATGCTCCGAGGA
>Ga0255400_10096_pt1 | contig 10786 bp, 5 predicted proteins | sample ANMaggSeSYBR01G7_FD_182117 | JGI IMG/M metagenome (GOLD analysis project Ga0255400, IMG submission 182117) | Sediment cell enrichment communities from methane seep in Santa Monica Basin, California, United Staets - ANME aggregate JGI... | ecosystem: Environmental > Aquatic > Marine > Cold seeps >... | reverse complement strand
TGACAGTTTCAGGCTCAAAGGACATAAGGTAATCAATTAGCCAGGCTAACGTCAAGCCTGAATCAACAATATCTTCTACCACCAGTACATTTTTGTTCTTTATATCGATTTCTATACTTTTTGTTAATTGAATTTTTCCTGATGAAGAAGTTTTATCGCTGTAGCTGGAGACTCCTACGAAATCGACCTTTACAGGAACTGACAGGTTCCGAATGAGGTCAGAAAGAAAAACAAAAGAGCCTTTTAAAACACCGATAAGAATAAGTTCCTTGTCCTTATAGTCTGATGAAATTTTACGTGCAACGGCAACCACCATCTTGCCGATATCGTCTTTTTTAAGGACGGGTATAAATTCGGGCATAATAATAAAAAATCCTATCTCAAGAGAGCCAATTTTATTAAGTTGTAATTATTACACAGAATAGTTGTTCTTGTCAATATATTTAGGCGCTTAGTCAAGCCATATTAACAATATGTTGTCGATTTCAGACAGGATGTTGGTTTTTATGTTGAAAGATGATGTTACGCGTTGCGGGTTTTAAAATAGGATGGTTTCCTCTTTTATAACTCGTAACGCTCAACCAGTAACCTGCAACAACCCCCGTTATAGTCCGGTATGTTATTTTTTCTCTCTGAAAAAGACTAATTTTTCAAAGGTTGTGTTAAAAATACATGCTCACGCCCACTCGGAAAAAGGCTTTACAATCTCAGTCCTGTAAGCGTTCACAGGTGCTGCAGATGTGCGTGATCAGGGCGATCAGCTATTCTGCTATGCTGGTTGCCCTGAACGCGTGCAGATGCGGTGCCTGTGAGCGCTTAAAAAAACACATTGTTTGCTACAGCCCGATCGCTTTTAATTGTTTAATTAGCTTTTTTTGCTCTTTGTTTAGATGTTTCGGTATGGGAATATGGATATTAACATAAAGATCTCCCTTCTTTTTCCCCCTCATGGCAGGAAGCCCGTGACCTGCGAGACGCATTTTGGTACCGTGCCTGGTACCGGGGGGTATTTTCAGGCTTAGTTCTTTTCCTTCAAGTGTCGGTACTGATATGCTAGTGCCGAGAATGGCTTCACTCAACTTGAGGTCTCGATTTGCATAAAGGTCATATTCTTTCGGATCATATATCGGGTCGTTAACTACCTTAGACTGAATATATAGATCGCCTGTAGGCCCTCCGTAAGGACTCGGCTCCCCCTTCCCGGCAAGACGCAGCTTTTTTCCAGCGATCATCCCTTTCGGAATCTTTACAGTTATTTTTTCATGGCGTCCCTTATGGTCAAAGCTTATGACCTTGTCTGTTCCTTTTGCAACTTCCTGTAAAGTCAGGGGAAGTTCATATACGAGGTCAGACCCTTTTACCTGCTGCTGTCGGCCCGCATGAGAACCGAATGGGGATCCGGAACCACGCGAAAATCGCATGCCGCCCCGACGTCCCATAAACGGATTTGTCCCGCCAAATCCAAACTCTTTGAAGATATCGCCGAAATCAAAACTCCTGAAAATATCTTCCTGAGAAAACCGCTGGTTAAAACCGTCAGAACCAAAAGTGTCGTACTGTTTACGTTTTTCCTTATCACTTAGTACGGCGTATGCTTCACTTATTTTTTTAAACTTTTCTTCGGCGCTTTTATCTCCTTTGGTGTGATCCGGATGATATTTCATAGCAAGCTTTCTGTAAGCCTTCTTGATTTCACCATCAGCAGCGGTTTTATTTACACCAAGTGTTTTATAATAATCTGTTCCAGACATTTATATTTCCTTATTTTAAAATTTTTCAGTTTTGGCTTATCAAATATAAACAGAAAATAAGTTTAAAGTTCTTAAGTGTCAAGGGAATTGGGCGGTTATTAAAGTAATATCGGCTATTTTCTGCAACCCTTGAGTCAGTACTGCTTTTTTCTATAGGCTTTAATGGCAATCATAAGCACGGAAATCGCAGCCGGTGTGATCCCGTCTATGCGTGATGCCTGGCCCAGGGAGGATGGGCTCACTGTTGACAGCTTTTCCTTCAATTCATTTGAAAGGCCATGAACAATGTTGAAATTAAAATCTTGTGGTATTTTCATTTTTTCAAGGTCTTTGAACTTTTCGATTTCTTTGAACTGCCGCTGTATATAGCCTTCATACTTGATTTCTATTTCCACCTGACGGCTGACCTTCGGGTTGAGGTTGTCGGAGCTTCCGGCAAGTTTTTCCACAGCACCATAATTGAGTTGAGACCTTTTGAGAAGCTGATCAAGATGAATCCCGCTGCTGATTTCACTGGAACCAAGACTCTTCAAATAATCATTTGCCTTTTTTACCGGTTTGATAATGGTTTTCTTGACCCTTCTTATCTCATCTGCAATCTGTTTTTTTCTCTCTTTGATGTCTTTTAATGTGTCATTACCAATTAAACCGAGTTCATGACCGGTTTCCATAAGCCGCAGGTCAGCATTATCTTCCCGCAGCATAAGCCGGTATTCGGCTCTTGAAGTAAACATTCGATACGGCTCACGGGTACCCCTTGTAACAAGGTCGTCTATCATCACGCCCATGTATGCCTGCGATCTGTCCAGAATGAAGGCCGGCCTTTTCTGAATCCAGCACGCTGCATTTATGCCTGCCCACATTCCTTGTGCAGCCGCCTCTTCATAACCGGAAGTGCCATTGATCTGTCCTGCCATAAAGAGTCCTGAAATCGGCTTTGTTTCAAGTGTGGGTTTAAGCTGAACCGGATTTACATAATCGTATTCTATGGCATATGCGGGACGCATAATTTCAGCCTCTTCCAGTCCTTCAACAGACCGGACAAACTGAATCTGGATTTCCATGGGAAGGCTGTTTCCAAGGCCGCTGGAATATATTTCTTCCGTATCGAGTCCTTCCGGTTCAAGAATTACCTGGTGTCTTTCTTTATTCGGGAACCTTACAATTTTATCCTCAAAGGAGGGACAATATCTGGCGGAAATTCCCTTTATAACTCCGCCATACAGTGCGCTGCGCTTAAGATTGTCTAAGACAATTTTATGACCTTTCTGGTTTGTGTGTCCGATATAACTCGAGATTTGGGGCATGGTAATTTTATCGGTAAAAAATGAAAAGGGAGCAGGGTTTTGCTCTACTTCCTGTTTTTCAAATTTTGTAAAGTCGATACTTGATTTTTTTAACCTGGGGGGCGTTCCGGTTTTCATCCTTCCCAATTTGAATCCAAGATCGTTTAGGTGTGCAGGAAGGCCATAAGAAGCAAACTCTCCGGCTCTTCCTGCCTTAATTGATTTAAAACCAATATGTATAAGGCCGCTTAAAAAAGTTCCTGTAGCTAAAATAACAGACCGTGCATGGTATCCAAACCCGGTTTCATCCTCAAGACCGACGACTTTGCCATCTTCTATAACAAGCTTTTCAACCATGGCTTGCTTTAGATCAATGTTTGGTTCCTTCTCTAAAACAGCTTTCATAGCCACATGGTAGCGTATCTTGTCGTTCTGCGTTCTTGTTGAATGGACCGCTGGGCCTTTTTTTGTATTCAGTGTTCTGAATGCAATGGCTGACTTGTCTGTGATTTTTGCCATCTCGCCACCAAGGGCGTCTATCTCTTTAACAAGCTGTCCCTTTGCCATTCCACCGATGGACGGGCTGCATGGCATTGCTGCAACCTTATCCAGATCTATAGCTAAAAGAAGAACGCTGCACTCCATCCTGGCGGCAGCCAGGGCAGCTTCACATCCTGCATGCCCCGCGCCTACAACGATTATGTCGTATTTTTTCTGATAAAAAAACATTTATAATTTTTTCTATAACCTTTAAATCTTAACTACTCAGGTTCAGAGTTCACGGTTGGTCGCTTTGCGTTCTTCATCTCTCGAGACCTTGACCTGTAGTTACCCCTTGAGTTCTTTGCGTCTTTATGGTTAAAAATTATATAATCGACTCGTCAGTAGGTCAAGTATTGATGAATTCGTAAAAAGTATTTTAATAAGCGCCATCAGTATTGGATAACTGATATGAAAAAAAGATACAACGATTTAAATTCCTATTTTAGAAGTATTTTCGGATGCAGGGTTCAGAAAATTACCATAGATGCAGGTCTTTCCTGTCCAAACAGGGATGGCAAGATTTCGACGGGCGGTTGTATCTACTGCAACACGCGTGGATCAGGAACTGGATCCTACGCCAAAGGGCACTCTGTTATCGATCAGATCCTTGCAGGAAAAAAAGCGCTATCAAGGCGATATAAGGCTAAGAAATTTATAGCCTACTTTCAATCATTTACAAATACTTACGCGCCATTAGATAGGCTTAAAAGTCTTTATGAAGAAGCCATGTCAATAGAGGGTGTGGTTGGTCTCTCCATCGGAACTAGGCCGGATTGCGTGGATGAATCTGTTTTAAAACTAATCGAAAGCTATGCAAAAACACACCTGATATGGATCGAATACGGCCTCCAGTCCATTCATGACAGATCGCTCGCTTTAATTAACCGGGGCCATGACTTTCAATGTTTTAAGGATGCGGTTGACGCAACTTTAAACAGGGGGATAAAGATATGTGCCCATGTAATACTCGGCCTTCCTGAAGAAAAAAGAAGTCATATGATTGAAACGGCAACAACTATTGCAAAAATGGGAATTGACGGGATAAAAATTCATCTTTTATATGTAATTAAAGGCACAAGGCTTGAAAAGCTGTACCGGCAAGGTTCATACAAATGTCTCGAACAACAGCAGTATGTAGATCTTGTGTGTGATTTCCTGGAACGAATTCCAGGGGACATGGTAATTCAGCGTCTTACCGGTGATCCCCATTCTGAAGAACTCGTCGCACCCCGTTGGTCAATCAAAAAAGCTCAAACCCTTTCTCTTATTAAAGAAACTCTTGAAAAAAGGGATTCATGGCAGGGGAAGTTTGTGGATTAATTAACCCGACAACGTAACTTATAAGCCCTATTTAGCAGCAGCTTCTTTTTGTGTCACGCGTAATCGTTGCGGGTTGCGCGTTTCGGGTTATTAAGCGGAATATTCATCTTTCACCACTGAGCTCGCAGAGAACATAGAGAATATCTTGTTTAATTAAATAGTTATCTCTGTGAGCTCCGTGGCCTCTGTGGTAAATTCAACTTTTTACGAGATTATCAATTTTTGCCCCTAAACCTTTTTTAAGAACAGTCTGTGCAGGTTTTAGATCATATCTTTTCAAGCTTATACTGACGGCTTCCGAGTCCAAGGCTTTGAGCATAATCGAGCTGAATTTCCCAGTCCACCTTTGGATAGATCTCCTTAAATTTATCTTTGCCCGGGTCGGTTTTTTCTTTAAGGCACGTTCCTAAAAGACCTGGCTCCCTGTTCACAAGATCAACAGATGCCTGGTCAATAGCTACAGGATCTGTTGATGCAAGAATGCCGATATCTTTTACAATAGGTGCATCATTATAGGGATAACAGTCACACGCCGGTGAAACATCGGTAATGAAATTTACAAACAGCGTCTTGCCCCCCTTACCCTTTAGAACACCCATTGTATATTCCGCCATTTTCTCCAGGAAAACCGGTATCGATTGATTCCATTGTATCTGCACAGCCTCATTGGGGCAAATAAGGATGCATTCCCCGCAACCTATGCATTTCTTGGAATTAATGATGGCCTTTTCTTCAACCAAAGAAATGGCGTTTTGAGAACAGTGATCAACACAATCACCGCACCCGACACATTTTTTTCTAACAACTTTTGGAGACACAGTTGAATGTTGGGCCAGTTTTCCCTTTCGAGAAGCGCATCCCATTCCTAAATTCTTAATGGTTCCTCCAAAACCGGTAAGCTCATGGCCTTTAAAATGAGCAACCGATATCAAAGCGTCTGCTTCAAATATTTCTGACCCAATATATACTTTTTTAAAATTCTTCTGGTCGATTTTCACAATTGTTTCACTTTTACCCCTTAAACCGTCTGCAATGATAATCGGAGCCTGGACAACGGAATATGCAAACCCGTTTTGGATGGCTGTTGCAAGATGATGTGGAGAATCGCTTCGGGTGCCGGAATAAAGGGTGTTGGCATCTGTTAGAAACGGAGCGCCACCGACATTCCTGATGGCCTTTACTATCTTTTGTAAAAAGACCGGTCGGATAAAAGCTGTATTTCCCATTTCTCCAAAGTGGAGCTTTACAGCAACAAGATCTCTTTTATTAATACAACCGGAAAGCCCTGCAGTATCCAACAGCCTTCCAAGCTTACCAACCAGGTTCTCCCTGAATGTTGCCCTTAAATCAATAAAATAGACATCGCTTTCCATGGGTTCTTCTCCTTATCCAAAAATGATAGTTTCGTATAAAATAAAAAAACACTTTTTATGAAACGTGTTAAGTATATGATAAAACAGGCAGTTGCATTAATCTAATCCCGCCTCAGGTGGGACTAAAGCTTAACACCAAAAATCTGATGAATTCGATTTTTTACGAGTTCATCATTATTGACGGTCTCGTAAAAAGTATCACCGATGGCTAAGTAGATGGGACTTTCTATGACGCCACCATTATTGAAATCCGTGGAAATCTGAGTTCTATTTTTAAAGAACTGAATTATTACGAATCGATTATTGCTATTTCGGCGTATATCCTTGCGCTAGAGGGTAACGCCTGCCGTAACCGAACGCCTTTGACGTCACCTTAAGACCGGGTGCTGCCTGGTACCGCTTGTATTCGTTCCTGTCAACCCTTGATATAATATCTTCAACCAGCTCCCTGGCGAATCCCATCTTCACAAGTTCGTCAGCACATTTAAAGTCTTCGATATATCTTTTTAATATGGAATCTAAAATATCATACGGCGGCAGGTCATCCTGGTCTGTCTGGCCGGGTTTGAGTTCGGCAGAAGGTACTTTTGTAATAATTCTGGATGGAATATATTCTTTTTCAGCATTTATAAAACGGGCAAGGTCATAAACTGCTGTCTTGGGTACATCCGAAATTACTGCCAACCCTCCGTTCATGTCGCCATAAAGGGTGCAATACCCGACTGCAAGTTCGGATTTGTTGCCGGTGGAAAGAAGAATACTGCCTTCCCTGTTGGACATGGCCATTAGAATAGTGCCTCTGATTCTTGCCTGTATATTCTGCTCGACGATGCCCGGCTCACTTTTTTTGAAAGAAGGTGAAGTGTATTCCAAAAACTCTTTAAACATGCTGTCAATCGGAATTGTTACAAGTCCAATTTCAAGGGCTTTTGCAAGTTTTTTCGTATCTTCATAATTATCTTTAGAAGTATATTGTGACGGCATAAAGACTGTTGAAACATTTTCTTTTCCCAAAGCCATGGTCGCAATATACGTTGTTAATGCCGAATCTATTCCTCCGCTTAAACCAACGACAACTTTTTTAAAACCGCATTTTGTCACATAGTCGTGTGTCCCCATAATAAGAGCTTTTAATATGGATTCCGTATCCGTGCCTGCAACTGCATGAAGATTCTGCTCATCAGGCTCAGGCCTTTTTAAATCAAAAACTACCAGGTCTTCTTTAAAATCTTTTGCCCGGACAGCCATCTTACCTTCTCGATTAAAAGCAGCGCTTATTCCATCGAACAGAACGCTGTCATTTCCTCCCACCTGGTTTGCAAAAACCAGAGGAACATCGTACTTTTTCGCAATAGACCCGAGCATATCCCATCTGAACTTTCTTTTGCCGACATGAAAAGGAGATGCTGATATATTTATTATCAGATCGGCGTCATCTTCTATCATCAATAATACAGGATTTAAGCGATAGACTCTTTTTTTTATTACATCCTTATCGTTCCAGACATCTTCACAAATTGTAAGCCCTATCCTGCGTTTCTTGTATGGAAAATTTACGACTTCCGTACCGGGTTCAAAATAACACCTTTCGTCAAATATGTCATAAGTCGGTAAAAGCCGCTTATTAACCTTGTGCAGGATTTTGCCGTTTTCAAAAAGAACGGCAGAGTTAAAAAGCCTGTTGCCTTCATCATCCGGGTTTTTATCAACAAAACCGCAAATAACGCCTATGCCGCTTATTGAGGATACAAGGTCGTTTAAATATGCTATGTTTGTGTCAACAAAATCATCCTTTTCAAGAAGATCCCTTGGAGGATATCCTGAAACAGTAAGTTCGGAAAAGACAACCAGGTCACATGAAAGCGCCTGTGCTTTGTCTGCATAGTTTTTTATTCTGCGGGAATTATGTTTAAAATCGCCGATTAACGGGTTAATTTGTGCTATTGCTATTTTCATGGCATACTTTAATTGATGGCGTCGTCAAAAGTCCCATCTACTGCGTTGTAGCGGTTTTTCAGGAACTCGACATACTATGTTGTATAGTCTCGTCCCTGAAAAACCGCTACGCCTTGTATATGAGCCTTTTTACTTAGCCATCCGGCGCTTATTCAAAGACTTTTTACGAATTCATCTTACTTGATGAATTTGTCAGAAGTTGAATTTATCAGGTTTTAAGTTTGATGGCTTCGTAAAAAGTCAAAAAGCCTCTATTCCTTGAGGGGAGAGGGTTGGGGTGAGGGTGAATAAAACGATATTTCAGCCTTTTATATCCCCCTCCCCGTATTTAGAAATTAAAGCACTTATTTAATCGTATTTAAGCACAGTCGGATTTGTTTGCCCATATCAGCAGCAGATTTAAACCGCTTCTTTACACTTTTTGTCAGTGATTTGTTGAGAATTGGTTCCAGGCAGGATGGAAGATTCGGTTTAATTTCCGATAATGGCCTGTAGGAAACATTTGAAATGGCATACATAAGATTTGTAAGGTTATCACCTTTAAAAGGCTTTTCCCCGGTCAACAGCTCATAAAGAACTACGCCGAGAGAAAAAAGATCACTGCGGCCATCCACCTTTGCACCTGCAATCTGTTCAGGGGACATGTAATTGGGAGTACCAAGGATGACCCCTGTCTGGGTTTTTGAAGCAGACATAACACGGGCAATGCCAAAATCAGCCACTTTTACCCTGTTGTTTTCCAAAAGGATAATGTTGTCAGGTTTTATATCTCTATGCACAACTCCATTGCGGTGAGCATAATTCAGGGCTTCGGCCACTGAAGAAACAATTTTTAGTATTTGTTTAGGCCGGAGTAATTTATTTTTACTACAATATTGGGATAGATCCTTTCCTTTGAGAAACTCCATGGCCATGTAGGCCATATCATATTCTTCCCCAACATCAAAGATGGTAACTATTTTTGTATGAGAGAGTTTTCCTGCAGCCTCTGCTTCAAGAAAAAATCGCGTTTTAACTTCAGCCAGTTTGTCGGCATCCACATCCGCGTATTTCAAAGTTTTAATAGCCACTTCTCTGTTGATTTTAGGATCCATGCCAAGATAGACCGTCCCCATTGCACCCTGACCAAGTTCCTTAATTATCTCATAGCGCCCCAGGGTGGGTTTAGTCGTAGCGCCATTAAGCAGCAAAGTTTCTTCCTGCATGGTTGAACCGGGGGCAAATATGGCTGTCTCGCTAAAACTTTCAAGAGCTTTTATTCGTTTAGTAATATCTTTGAATTTGCCTGCTTTAAGCATATGGTGATAAACATCAAGTGCCTTTTTAAACATCCTTTTTCGTTCAAAATCGAGGCCGAGATCATAAAGCAGGCTTCTTACTTCTTTGTTTTCAACAGGACAGAATAAAAATTTTTCAAAGGCAAAATCGAGTACACCTTTTTTCTGAAACGACAGCCCCAGCATCTTGTTTAATTCCATACTTTCATGCTGTTTTTCCTCGGCAAATCTTTTATATCCTGTTAGAAAAAAACCGATGAAAGCCAGAAAAATCGGGGAAAGTACCTTAAGCCAGTAACCGAATACCATAAAAAGAACAACGGCAAATCCAATCCAGGTTAATAAAAAAATACTCAGTATTAACCCGCCATCTCTTGGATTTACCTTGGGAATAACAAATATAAGAAACAGGCCGAAATAAAGAACAACCATAGTTTCCATTGCGAAGCCCCAGGCAGGCCTGGAAAAATGTTTTCGGTTAATAATATTCTCAACAACAGTTGCGCAAATTTCGACACTCGAAGCGTCACTATTTACCGTTGTTTTAAACAGGGGAACTATATCTTTTGCGGTGACTCCAAGGAGAACGATTTTATCATGAAAGGCATTTTCAGGAACTTTGCCGTTTAAAACATCTGAAAATGAGTAACTGGCAATTTTTTGTCCCTGTCCGCCATAATCGATAAACATCCGGTAATATCCGTCAGTAGGGATTTCCAGGTTTTCAAGTCTCAGTCCGTCGGCATTCGGTTTTATTTCGTTAATACCAACCCCTACATATTTTGCAGCGAGTTGAAGGCCAATGGAAGGGAAATATCTTTCTTTATATTTGATAAAAAGTGGTGATCTTCTGACTTCGACATCAGAGTCGATAGTCCGATTGATATGTCCCAGAGCACCTGCTTTTCTTGCCAATTGATTAAAAGTCGTTGTAACTTCATTAGCGACAATAGTCTTATCATCAAAAGTATAGGGGTGTCTTGCCGGGCTTACCTTGTTTTTGCTGAAATCGAGGGAATTAATGATTAAAATACCTGGTAATTCGGAGCTATCATCGTCATTTGTGGAGCCCATGTTAAAACGTAGAGGCAAAACTATGTTGACTGCGTGTTTTACAGCTGCAGTAAATTTATTATCATGCTCAAGCCGCATTTGAGCTTGAGCCAGAATCCGGTCAATTTTAAGTCGGCTTTTCCTTTTTTTCAGGAATGGATCATTTTTAAATCTCCCTCTGAGATTTATAATTTCCTTAAGTCCTGGGTTTATTTCCTGGCCTGGAT
>Ga0255400_10095_pt1 | contig 10817 bp, 7 predicted proteins | sample ANMaggSeSYBR01G7_FD_182117 | JGI IMG/M metagenome (GOLD analysis project Ga0255400, IMG submission 182117) | Sediment cell enrichment communities from methane seep in Santa Monica Basin, California, United Staets - ANME aggregate JGI... | ecosystem: Environmental > Aquatic > Marine > Cold seeps >... | reverse complement strand
AATTGGCAGCCCAAACATAGGGGCGATTAGATAAAGTGAAAGATTTTCTTGTTAAATAAGTAGAATATATTGATACTGCCAAAGCAATTATTGCAATACTTATAGGAAGGTTAATTTTCAGCCAGTTTCCAATTATTGCTATTACGATATCCATCTTGTCTCCTCTTTTATTTCAACCACATAACGAAATAATAAGTCGCCGTGTGGTTTTGCTCCTGTTGCTGCTTTAATTGTAACCAAGGTTAGCAAATCGCGTTGCTTGCCAGAGCCGAAGGCGAGTCGGGGTCACGCGGGGTTGGGCAGCCTATAGGTTTTAACTTTTACAAGGCTTACAATACCCTAAGCTTTTTAAAATCTGGTTGTTTAGTCTTAGCTAGTGAATCAATGTACCACTTCGCCGTCTGAATATACTGTCGTGCAGTTTTATAGTGTCCTTCGAGCACAAGCTTGGCCTGTTCGTTTGTGGGAGAAAGACTAACCAACGGCTCAAGAATCATCTTGGTAAGAGATAGGTTCCGAACAGGAAATGATTTTTCTTCAAATCCTAAATCCTTAACATATAGCATAGCAACTTCAACACCTTGAAGGATACGCTCCGCCGGAGCCGCTCTATAGGTCATGTCTTGGATCCACATTAAATCATTACCAAGCCAAAAAAGTGTAGCAACCTTATCCCAACTTATCGCAGTTTGAGTAGATGACGCAGTTTGTTCAATCGCCTTTTCTGCAGTTACTTTAGCGTAGGCATCCAGATTTTCATATTCCCGAAACTCAATTTTCCAACCGCCTGGCAACTCCAATGACTTGAATATCGTAATTAACCAGGGCACAATAGCGACGGCAAGCAAAAATAACGTCGCAGAATCTATACTTATCGAAGGCCAAATTACATGAGTAATTGCAACAATGATAGCAATTATTGAGATAGCATATTGAACTCGTTTTACGTTTTTTGATCGGTCTGACATATTTAGCCTCACGATATCTTGATCGTCTGCCCAACGGGGCGCTATGCGAGATTTTCGATGTGTAAAAACTTCTTGGATTTATTATACAAGGAAAACGGTTTTTAAATGATGAATTCGTGAGCATGTCAAATGATGCGCATGGCATAATCGTTATCGTAGATGGTGTAGGGGCAGAGCTTGCCTTTGCCCATATCCCGAATTCTGGGGAAAACTCTAGCGAGGGCGGGCGGGCAACTGCGACACCCTGACCCTCGCCAGGCTAAATCGCTGACATACCATTTCTCTCGTTAAAACTTTTCGCAAAACTTTTCGCACCTTAAGCACGGGGGAACATTGCGAAAAGTTTATTGGTCTGGCCCAATGCAGAAGCATTGGGTTCGCCCATCCCTCATGGAATGGGCATACGCGTGATGCAACATGACGTTGCTCACGCTATACGCCTGATCCCAGAAAAGAACTGGGACGATGTGCGCTACGAAGCGCTTCAGTCTAGGGGGGTGTGTAGAAAACGTTGCGATTCTTGCGATTCGTGCGAAAACCCCTAAAAACGTGCCCACTCTGGACACGACGCTGCAAAAACTCCTCAAAGTGACCCATTGTCATGTGGGGGCGACGCATGCATCGCCCTTACGGTTAGAGTATAATTCCGTCAATCATCCCCGAGCATACCTTTATATGAAAGGATGCATATTTACTGAGAAGGAGCCCTCGTGAAAACTACTCGTCCAAACCGTATATCTTCAAGGACCTGGATCGTGATGGCTGCGCTGGCGCTGACAGGACAGATCGCCTGGGCCGTTGAAAACTCCTGGTTCAACACCTTTGTCTTTGATATGATCACGCCGGATCCACGCCCGGTGGCATGGATGGTGGCAGCCAGTGCGATCACCGCGACCTTGACGACCTTGCTGATAGGTACCCTCAGCGACCGCACGCGCTCACGCTGGGGAAGAAGACGCCCCTTTATTCTGATTGGATATATCCTCTGGGGAATTTCCACTGTCATTTTTCCAACTGTGGCTTATATCAAATCAAGTGCTCTGGCGGTTATCATGGTCATTATCGCTGATTCGATCATGACTTTTTTTGGTTCAACAGCCAACGATGCCGCTTTCAATGCCTGGACGGTGGATGTCGCCGCGCCCGGTACCCGCGGACGGGTGGAGGGTGTCCTCAACCTGAGCGTGTTCCTGGCACAAATTGTGGCGATGGTAGCAGCCGGTATGCTGATCGACACCTTTGGTTATTTTATTTTCTTTTATACTCTGGGAGGCATCGTGATTGTTGTGGGGCTGATTGCCGGCAGCCTGCTGCAAGATGCACCTTTACCGCCTGAAAGCGATGCGCCGAAGCGCTCATTCTGGGCGGAGTTTGCCGAGTTATTCAGTCTGGACACACTCAAAAACAACCGTGCTTTATTCATATTACTGCTTTTTATCATGATCAGCAGCATCGGGATGCAGGTTTCTCTTCCGTACTTGATCATCTACCTTGAAAATTATGTCGGTGTAAGTAAGAGCGAGTTCAGCATCATTGGGGGCGCAGTCATGCTGGGCAGTGCTGTCTTTGCGATCCCTTTTGGTCTGCTGGCTGACAAGTGGGATAAGCGGCTGATGATCGCTATTGCTACTATTGGCAGCAGCCTGGGCGGTATCTTGCTCTCGCTGGTGAAAACCTTACCGATGCTCGCGCTGACCGGACTCTTTTGGCAGGCATTTGCAGTGGCTGGCGGCATTGCTTCTGTGGCATGGTTGAAAGACCTCTTGCCTGAACAAAATCGGGGCAAGTTCCTGGGCATCCGCATGATCTTCTGGATTGCCATACCCATGGTTATTGGACCCTGGATTGGGTCAACCCTGATCCAACGCTTTGGCATCCCCACCAGCTTCAATGGTGAAGCAGGTTTTATTCCTGTTCCGATAATTTTTCAGGTTGGTTCGGCCATCGCCCTGCTGGGATTGATTCCTCTCTTCTTTGTGCGATATAAAAAGGCACAACCCAAATGATTTCAGCACATATCACTGGTGGTTTCTGGCGCTATTGGCTGGACACCAATGCCCGGCATGCGATTTATCACCAATGGGAGCAGCTCGAAGCCTCCGGCTGCATTGACAACTTTCGAATCCTGGCTGAGGCAAAAGATGTCTGGCGTGAAGGTTGGTTCTTCGCAGATTCGGATGCGTATAAATGGCTGGATGCTGCTGCACGCGTTTACGCAGAGCAGCCAGATGCGGCGCTTGCAGCTCTTATGGATGACTTCATTGCTCTGTTGAAAAAGGCTCAAGACTCGGACGGTTATCTCTTTACTTATAATCAGATCCACTTTCCGGGCACACGCTGGGTAAATTTGCAGATTGAGCATGAGTTATATTGTCACGGTCATCTGATCGAAGCAGGCGTTTCGCATTATGAAGCGACTGCTAGATCGGAGCTGCTGCAAGTTGTCCGCTTAGCGGCTGATCGTTTGGTTTCGGATTTCAGTGGGAAAAGCGCAATCTACACCCCTGGGCATGAGGAGATCGAGATCGCCTTGCTGCGGCTGCACCGCATCACAGGGCATCGTCCATACTTTGATCTGGCTCAGCGATTCATCCAGCAGCGCGGCCGCTCTGTGTGCCTTGCGCTGAGCACCCTGAAGCAATATATCAGCGTAGCAAAACGTGATAAATTTGTGCAAGAACGAAAACGGCAATATTTAGATACCCATCCAGGGCAAGTCTCAAGCAAGTTACCGCCCGGGAATTTCTCAAAAAAACCAGCCAATGCTACCCTGCGTTGGTTTCTGAGTGCGCTTGGCGGTAAATATTCTCAACAACATACTCCGGTAAGGAAGCAAAAGGTACCGGTCGGTCATTCTGTCCGTTTTGCCTACCTCGAAACAGCAGTTGCCATGCTGGCTCAGGTAACGGGGGATATTCGGTCGATAAAAAATCTGGAATGCACCTGGGATCACATGGTCAGGCGGCGCATGTATGTAACTGGCGGGATTGGGGCACTGCCTTCCCTGGAAGGTTTCGGCCGCGATTATGAGCTGGACCCGGAGTATGCCTATGCTGAGACCTGCGCCGCGCTGGGCAGCATCTTCTGGAATTGGGAGATGGCACTGCTTACTGACAAAGCAAAATACAGTGACCTGCTCGAATGGCAGTTGTACAATGCTGCTTTGGTAGGCTTTGGGCTGGATGGCAGAGCATATCTCTACAATAATCCACTTGCCTGCCGTGGGGGCATAACGCGCAGACCCTGGTATGCGGTGCCCTGTTGTCCTTCGAACCTTTCACGCACCTGGGCTATTTTGGGAAATTATGTCGTTTCGCGTAAAGACCAGGAGCTGTGGGTGCACCAATATATCAGCAGCATAAGCCGATTGGATACAGCTTCCAATCAAGTGGGATTAACTGTGGAGATGCAGTCAAGGCTGCCTTGGGAGGGTAGCGTGAGTCTTAAGCTGACCCCGTCAGACTCTGCGAGCTACAAGCTGCATTTGCGTCATCCATCGTGGAGTGCCAGAACCCTTGTCAGTATCAATGGGGAGCTGCTTCAGGAAATTAACTCCCCCGTGATAAGTTCTGACACAGCCTCTGGATACGACCCGTATCAGAGTAGTTGGATCACGATTGAGCGGAGCTGGTCAGCGGGAGACCTTGTAGAGCTGGTTTTTGAATTACCTATCCAGCTGCGCCGGGCGCATCCCAGGGTTAAGGGACACAAAGGCAAGGTGGCGCTCACGCGCGGTCCCCTGGTTTATTGTCTGGAAAGCATAGATAACCCAGGCTTGGACCTGTTCAACTTGCACCTGGATTCATCCACAATCCAGGCGGTCTTTGACGAAACCCTGCTGAATGGCATCTGGGTGCTGCATGCCCAGACCACTGATGGGAAGTCACTCACCTTTATCCCTTATCATTTGTGGGCTAACCGCGCGGAATCCCAAATGACAGTGTGGGTGAATTTGTAAAAACCGCATGCTTGTGTCGGTCTCAGATTTTCGCGGACGCACGGATGCAGGGTTATAATCTGTTGAGCCATTTCGTTTTTAAACCAGATGAAAAGGCAGCAATAGATATAGAATAATACCGGAGAAGTATTAACGGGTTGGAAAGGGAGTTGAGTTTTACTGATGCGCATCTTGACTGAATTTAAGAATTTCTTGCGGATCTTGCCGGGTGATGATGTTGCCCCGTCAGTGGCGCGTCATTTTAAACATAACTTCATCGTTAATGTCATGGATGTGACTACCTGGCTGCTTGGGGACAGCTTTGTCTCGGTAAGTACGATCATGCCGGTATTCATGTCTACACTGACCGATTCTCCGCTGTTAATTGGCTTGGTACCGGCTATCATGAGCGCGGGTTGGTTCTTACCGCAGCTCTTTATGGCGGGTCTAGTTGAAAGACTGCCGCGTAAATTACCGTTCGCAAAGGTTTTGGCGATAAATGAACGCCTGCCATACTTCTTTTTGCCTCTGCTTGCTTTATGGTTGCCGAAGGCGGCACCTGATGCAGCCATATGGGTTTTTGTCACGTTGCTTGTATGGCGTGGCTTGACTGCCGGGCTGATTGCTTTGCCATGGCAGGAGGTAATCGCCGGTGTGATCCCGCTCAGCCATCGCGGGCGCTTTTTTGGTACTTCACACTTTATTGGGCAGATAGCAGGTTTGATTGGATCTGCAATCGCGGCATTGATTTTCAATAAAATGACCTATCCCTACAACTATGCTTTGTGCTTTTTCATTGGTCTGGTGGCAATGTGGCTTTCGTACCTGTTCTTTTCGATGAATATTGAACCTGAAAATAGCGAGGAAGCGGAGGCGCGGATTGAGAAATTTGCCCAAGTTAAGAGCAATCTGGTCGATTTCAAGGGTTTTGGAAGAATAATTAAAGAAGATTCTAATTTTAGGTTTTATCTGATTAGCCGTTCATTGAGTTTTATGGGCAATATGGCGAGTGGCTTTTTTGCGGTTTATGGGATCAAGCATTTCGATTTGTCTGATGAGCAGGTGGCTGTTTTTACGGGTCTACTGTTTCTCAGCGGGATTGTGGGTTATGCCTTATGGGGTGTGCTGGGCGACAGGGTGGGGCCGAAGCGCATTTTACTGGTATCAGGCTTGGTGTGGATGGCTGCACTGGCCGTTGCGCTGGCCGCACAGCATATTTGGGTCTATTATGCTGTCTTCCTGCTGTTGGGATTAGCACAGGCGGGAACTATCCTTGGGGATATGGTGCTGGTGATGGAATTGGGGGAGGAGGCGCACCGGCCGACTTATTTGGGTTTGGCAAGGACGCTGCCGGGCATTTTCTTGCTGGCTGCGCCTCTAATAGGCGGTGGCTTGGTTAGCGTATTCGGGTATCCCTTAATGTTCGGCGTGTCACTATTCTTCGCTGCCACAGGGATGGTCTTGCTGTTGAGAGTCAAGGACCGCAAGAGGGCATAGGGCGGGCCTCTAGGGGTAATTTCGATAGATAATTTCTCTTGGCAGGCGGGGGCGGGTGAAAAAAGAGGGGGTGAGGCTTGAGACAAGGTATAAATTAATGTAGAGTGCGCATAGCCATTTATTTTCAGATAGTTTCCCATTCTCCAATAAAGTAAACAAAAAAACGTCCCACGGCATGCATATCATTATGGGGCAGGGGAGTTCAGTCCTTAAGCTCAATACCCAGACGGTCAGCGGGGGCGTCGCCGAGGTCCTGCTCAGTGCCCAGGTAACGCTCGGTTGTCTGGATACTGGCGTGGCCAAGGGAAAGCTGGATTTGGTCAATCTCAGAACCACCTTTACGGGCAAGCTTGGCGAATGTACGGCGCAGGTCGTGGGCAGCTAAATTAGCATAACCTAATATATCAGCATAGGTACCTACGACATCGGCAATTGCTTGATCGCTCATGTAGCCATCTGAACGCTGGTATTGCGAGGATTTACGCACACCAGACAGCTTATCTGCCTTGTTGACTGCTCTAAAGACGCGTTCTGTGGGTGCAACTGGGCCTAAACGGGCTTCCAGAGCCTTGCGCCAGGCATCCAGAGCTACTTTTGCCCAAGGGGGCATGGGGACGGTGCGTACACGCTTGCCTTTACCGACCAGATCAACGACAGCCCAGCGGCCCTCACGTTGCTGTACATGGGCATAGGTTAGTTTGGCAGCCTCAGAACGGCGTAAACCGCAGCCGATCATGACCGCTAAGACAGCCCGGTCTCGCAGACCTTTGAAGGTGCTGATGTCTGGGGTGTTGATCAGGTGCTGGGCTTGCTCACGTGAAAGCCAGTTGCCAGTACGCACACCGGAGGTGCGAACCCCCTTTACTTTAGCGATATTGGCAGCCATGAGCGGGTCCAGGAGGCCGTTATCACTGATTTCAAGGATCAATTTGCGCACTGCGCATAGCTTTAGATTGATCGTGCTTGGCGCCAGCCCGCGTGATTGCAGCTCGCTTTTGAAGGCTTGAACCACAGCTTTGTTGAGCCCCGGCTTACCCTGGGCTTCATAACAGTTGAGGAATTCAAACAGCGCAGTGCTGTAGACGCGCTTGCTGTGTGCGCTGTTGAGGCTGTTCACAACCAGGTCAACGATATGCAGAATAGCAGGGTTGGCGCCGCTGAGGTGAATGAGCTCTGTGCTTTTGGCGTGCCGGGACTTGGGCGCCGAAACGCCTTGTGAGGTTTTTTTGGAGGTATTAGATGAAGGATCGTCTGACATAAGAAATCTCGCTTTTATACTGTTTACTTGTGATAAGGAACATTATCGTAAGTAATAATAACATGAAAACGATGAAAATACAAGAGGATGGCAGAAAAGGATTGCAAATTTCTCTGTGAGAGGCGCTGTGTTTATTAATTTTTGGACTACTGCATTAGAAAGTTCAGTGATAGGATCACATTGTACAGGTACCATGAGATCTATCGGTTTTACAGCATTTTATAGCGCCTCTACGTTGCTTACGTGATGAAGGGTTATACATAGGTTTGGCTAAAAGTAAAATTTTATACTTGGAAGAATTCAATGTGTATGCAAGGATGCTCCTGGTAAGTAAATACCCTTGCTGATCGTGCTTGCGATCTTGGTGCTCAAAATCTTAGCCTAAGTTCGTTAAAGAGTATTGGTAAGATACGTAAAAGATGCCCGTCTGCATCTTTTACAGGTTTAAAGGATGAATAACTTTTTACTCCCCCACTGAAGTTGTAGATAGGCATAATTTTGTTGGTTTGGCGCAAAGCAAGCATAGAGGGCTTGTATGTGCTTTTAGGATGGCCGGTGTTATTAAATTTGGTCAGGAAAGCATTTCGAGAAGCTTATGGTGATTTTTTATGTATATGTTAGCGTGAGTTTTGGTGGATTGAACAGCGGGGATAGGGAGGAATATATGGCTATACGCAAACACTCTTCTTTTTAGACACTTACCTTCCCTGGCGGGTTCACTACTTTCAGTATTGAGAGTTTGCTTACAAGAATTTCCTTATTTGAAGATTCTACTTGTTCATTAGGCGCAAGCGGTCTTTATCATCCTCGCGTGTATCGATTCGTGCAGTATTTTCATCCGAAAGATACTGCGGACCACCAAAAGCGCTATTCCCCAGAAGGATTCTGGCCCATTTATCCACCATCTGGGTTATATTGAACACCTGCCGGGGTGATTCGCCAATTGCGATCAACCCATGATTGAGCATCAAGACCGTATGCGGTGCCCGGTCATATTGATCCATGTAACGACGTAAGCAACCTCGTACAGCCTGTGCCAGAGGTAAACCCGGATCTGCATAAGGAACAATCATTGGAGCAACCCCACAGATCAAAATCTGCTCTGGAAACAGATTCCCAAGAAAGGGTTCGGCGCCTGCAGCGCTACACAAGATTGAAAGCACCGAAACCGGATGCGTATGACCTACCCACTGCGCACCTGTCTCCTGAATAAATATGGCGTGCAGAAAAGTCTCGATTGAGGGTCTTTTGTGCGCAGGATCTACCAGGGCACTGGTAAAACCCTCCGTAATCTCGTCATCTGTCAGATTGGGTCTTTCAAGCATTCTCATGATCGGGTCAATGGATACGCGGCTAAAGCCTTCGACTCCAACCTGCCCCAAGCGGTAACCCGAAGCTTTGACCCAAAAAGTGCCGTCCCCGCAGGAGGCACTGGTATTACCCTCCCCCATGATCAAGAACTGATGCGATTCCTCACCCAATTCATTTGATAAATTAATTAGTTTCTTAAGAATTTCATCCTGTTGCATGATAGCTCCCGCTATATCCAATTATGTTTATTAATAATACAATGATTATTTGCACGTCTGCATTTCGACTTTTTTTCCTATCAATAGTCCAATTTTAGCGCAAATTTTACGTTAAGTCAGGTTTTTTAACGAATCACTTACAAATATTCTTTGTTTATTGACAATCCTGCGTAGAATTAGTATAACCTCATTAAAACAAGCATATCTTCATCCCCTAAACCGTCTTATGTCTCTTCAGCGGGCAGCCTTGACAGATCATTATTGCACTTATCACTCAAACTTAAGGTAATCAGGCACCATCTTTATAGAAAAGATGCTGCCTCAGGTCTTATGGCTATTATCTTTGTGTTGATTAATCCTTGGCAGGTTTCTTATTGCCCCGCAGTAATGCCATAAAACGTTGCCAGCCGCTTTTTATCTGTGGGCGGCGCAATTTCCACGTGCCAACGATACCATAGGGCAGGAAAAGGACAATTAATATGAAGATAAGTCCAAAAACGAGCGGCCAACGGGCACCAAACCAATCATAGAGGAACTGACTGAAGAACTGCATCAACCCGGCGCCCATGATAGGACCAACCAGCGTACCCATACCACCCAAGATCACCATGATAAGGATATTAATGGTGGTCACAGTAGATGTCATGGAGGGTGTAGCGCTCATATTCCACATGGAATACATAGCACCTGCTAATCCTGCAAAAAGTGAAGCTGTCAGGAAAGAGACCATGCGGTATGTGGCGGGATTGAACCCGATCATACGCATGCGGTTTTCATTTTCTCGATTAGCAGATACAACCCTGCCGGTTGGTGAATTGGTGATACGGCGCATTAAGAAGTAACTTATAACCATAAAGGCAAGCGCAATGAAGTAGAAACGCAGGCGGTTTTGGGTAGGATTAAGCCACGATGGGACGAGAACACCATGTAACCCTTCGTCAGCACCGGTCCATTTCGTGAAATCTGTAGCCTTGGAAAGGATGTGGATAGCTTCGGCTATTGCCAATGTGACCATTGCAAAGTAGACGCCTTTAAGACGTATTGAGGTCGCGCTGAAAAGCAAACCAATCAGAAGAGAAACAAACACAGCCCCAAGCACAGCAATGATGAAGATGACCACACCGGTCATATCCTTCCCACCGGGGGTCAGGACGCGGTATTTATCAGCAAAGGTCGGCCCCCAGTGTGTGAGAAGGATTGCCATGGCATAGGCTCCCCCACCGAATGAGGCAGCATGACCAAAGGAGAGGATACCACCATATCCGATTAAAAGATCATAGCTCATGGCAAAGACTGCCATAATAAAGAAATTGATAAACTGCCCTTCCCAGAATTTGGTGATGCCGTTATTCAGGCCTGAGCCGCTGAATAAATTGAACACGAAGGGGAAGGCAATCAGCAATGCGGTAAAGATGAGAAAGCCAAGTTCGCGCTTTGCCCCCCGTAATTTATGGGGTGCGGCCAAGCCGGTAATTCTGTTTTTCGGTTTTGATGAATTGACTGGAGACATGCTTTTTACTCCTTCTTCCCAAAGAGTCCCGACGGGCGGATGGTCAGGACAATGATCATAATGATAACGGTTGAAGCTTCTGCAATAGCAGGAGAGAGTGAGAATTTAAGGGCGAAAT
>Ga0255400_10094_pt1 | contig 10850 bp, 6 predicted proteins | sample ANMaggSeSYBR01G7_FD_182117 | JGI IMG/M metagenome (GOLD analysis project Ga0255400, IMG submission 182117) | Sediment cell enrichment communities from methane seep in Santa Monica Basin, California, United Staets - ANME aggregate JGI... | ecosystem: Environmental > Aquatic > Marine > Cold seeps >... | reverse complement strand
AGTGACGTTACTTCACTTTACACAGCAGATAATATCATAGGGACAGAAGACGGAATGGATGTTAAACCTTTTTTTAAAAGGGTTCCGAAAAGTGCTGAAAAATTAGAAGAAATGGCCTCTGCAATACGTGATAACGATATGATCTTTGAACGTCTGGTATCTGTTGATGAAAAAGTAACACTTATAATTGCAGAGATCAAAGATGATGTTTTTTCACAGGAGTTTTATCACCGTATACTAGAGCTTTCTAAAGAATACGAAGGCCCGGAAAAGATTTATGTTGCAGGGACACCTATAATTGAAGGGACACTTGCTTACCTGGGCCCGAAAGATATGAAGAAGATGGTACCGATCGTTATACTTTTAATTATCATTGTACTCTTGCTGTTATTAAGAAGTATCAAGGCAACCATTCTTACGCTGCTGGTAGTTTTGTTCAGTACTGTTCTTACATTCGGATTGATGGCAAGATTAAATATTCCTATATATTCAGTTTCAACAATGATTCCGATAATGCTGATCGCTATTGGTGTTGCGGACGGCATACATCTTTTCAGTCACCTCCATCTTTTCATGAAGGAAAATCCCTCTGCTTCAAAAATTGATGCAATAGCAGACATGTTCCACGGTATGTGGAAACCAGTTGTCATGACCTCTGTTACTACTGCGGTAGGTTTTGTCTCTTTGATAACTTCGCAGGTTTACCCGATAAAATACTTCGGGTTGTTTACTGCATTCGGGGTTATGATGGCAATGTTCCTCTCACTTATATTGATACCTGCGGGATTAATGGCAGTCGGACTTCCGGGATGGAAGGATAAACACAAGACAAATGATAGATCGGTCAAAAATGGTTTTGGCTCAAATTTTTCAAAATGGGTAATAAAATATAGATACTTGACCATTCTCATTACAATAGTGATCATTGTCCTGTCTGTCATAGGGATTGGAAAGGTCTGGATCAATTCGAGTTTCCTTGATAAGTTTGAAAAGGGCAGTGATATTGTTCAAACTGATAAATTTATAAATTCCCGCTTCGGGGGCACATCAACTTTGAATGTTATACTCGATTCCCGGGAAAAAGGTGCTTTCAAAAACCCGGCTATTCTCAGGACTATTGACGAAATGCAGAAAGATGTTGAAAAACATGAGATGGTAGGTAACTCTTTCTCCATTGCAGATTACCTTAAAAGGATGAATAAGGTGATGCATGCAGACAAAGAAGAGTTTAATTCTATTCCCGGTTCAAAAAACCTGGTTGCTCAATATCTGCTTCTGTATGAAATGTCAGGAGACCCTGAAAATCTATGGAAGGTTGTTGATTATGACTATAAAAAAGTGAATGTTATTTTTCAGTTAAAAAGTGATAACTCAAAAGTGATGAAAAGCGCAATAGCAGTTATTGAGAGGTATATTCCAAAACTAAATGAACTTGGAGTTAAGATCAATTATGCAGGCTCCGGATATAAGGGGCTTGTTTTTACTGACCTGATACTATTGGGGCAGATATTGAGCCTGCTGATGTCACTGGTAGTGGTCATAATCTTACTCTCGATAATGTTCAAAAAAGTTCTTGCAGGAATTATCGGGTCTGTCCCTATCGTTATTACTGCTGTAATAAGTTTCGGAGTAATGGGATTATTCAATATTCCCCTAAGCACAACTACAGCATTGCTATCCAGTATCGCAGTCGGGATAGGTATTGATTATGCAGTTCATTTTATTGAAAGATATAAGATATATTCTAAAGAAACAGGTGATAAGATTATTGCAAGTGAACATACCATGCAGCACTCAGGCAGGGCCATTGTATTTAATGCTCTTGTTGTAATTGCAGGGTTTTTAGTACTCTTATTCTCAGTTTTCCCGCCTAACCGTTCACTCGGAGCACTTGTGTCTATGAATATGTTCACAAGTTTTGTGGGTACGGTTTCGATCATGTATCTGCTTTTGTTCATGTCAAATATCTACTTTAAAAATAAAAAAAATTAAGGAGGTCATAGATGAAAATTAAAAAATTACATATTTTAGTTTTAAATCTGATTTTGCTCCCGGCAGTTACAATCAGCGGAGCTGAGTTAACAGGTTTACAAATCGTAGAGAAGGTTTATAACAGGGATACGGGACAGGACAGCAAAGGCATTCTTACCATGACTCTGACAAATTCCCAGGGGAATAAGCGTGTCAGAAAAATAAAACAATTCATTAAGGATTTCGGAAAAGTAGAAAAGAGCATTATGTTCTTTATGTCGCCCGCTGATATAAGGAACACATCATTTGCAAACTGGAGTTATACTGAAGAAGGGAAAGATGATGACCAGTGGATCTACCTTCCGGCACTTAAAAGGGTAAAAAGAATTTCCAGTGATAGTAAAAGCGATTATTTTATGGGATCGGATTTTACTTATGATGATCTTGGTGACAGACAACCCGGAGAGGATAATCACAAATTACTCAGAGAAGAGAAATTTAAAGGTGAAGACTGTTATGTTGTAGAGAGTATACCAAAAGATGAGGAATATATGTATTCACGTACTGTTACATGGATCATTAAAGATAAATGGATAGGTTTAAAGAGGGAATTCTATGATGAAGATGGAGAATTGTTGAAGATCCTGAAGATCAGGAAATATGAAAAGATAAGCGGGTTCTGGACGATCCTAATTTCTGAAATGACAAATGTTCAGAAGAAACATTCAACACGAATGGAACTTTCAGATGTGAAGATCAATACAGGCATCCCTGACAGGCAGTTTACCGAAAGGATGATGAAGAGAGGCCTGTGATGCGGAATAGAACATTTATTATAGCAGGAATATTAGTATTCCTGCTGGCTCCTTTTTTTGGATTAAATGCCGACTCACTTAATCTTACGGGTTATGTGAGAAATTATTCCGGGATGTTGTTTACAGAAGGGAACGATTTTGCCATAATCCGGAACACATTTAATTTAAACTTGGATCATTCAAAAGAGAAGGTTGCTTTTAAGGTCAATCCATACATTTACCAATATCAGAATCAGGACCTGGAGATAGGCTTGCGCCAGGCCTATATAGATATATTTTTTAATTTTATGGATATCCGGATAGGAAAGCAACAGATAATATGGGGGAAAGCTGACGGGGTTTTTATCACAGATGTGATATCACCGAAAGACCTCAGGGAGTTTTTACTTCCGGAATTTGATGAGATCAGAATGGGAGTGACAGCCTTTAAAGCAGATTATTATATTGGTGATAGTGCTATTGAGTTTGTCTGGGTACCGGTTTTTACATCTACAAGGTTACCGGATGAGAGTTCAATATGGAAACCCCGTTTTGATTTACCTTTTCAACCTGAATTTGACTATTCCAGGCAAAAAGTATCAGAGAGTTTTAAGAACAGTGAAGTATTTCTCAAGTATTCGACAGTCACCTCTGCAGTAGACCTCGAACTTATGGGGGGATATATGTGGGATGATGATCCTGCAATGCATACTGTAAAAAATATTGATCCAGCAACAATGCAGCCTGGTTCGATAACAGTTATTCCGGAGCACCATCGGTTAGGGCTTGTTGGGGGGAGTTTCAGTACTACTCTTGGAAGTTATGTTATAAGGGGAGAAGGTGCTTACTATTTCGGGAAATATTTTTTATCAGAGGATTCTCTGCTTGAAGAAGGTGTAGTTGAAAAGAATTACCTGCACTACCTCCTAGGAGTAGATTTCACACTGCTGGATATTAAAATGAGCGTACAGTTTATTCAGCAGCTGATACTAGATTATGATGATCCAATTGTGAATGATCGTGTGGAAAATATGATGACATTCCTTGCAACAAAGGATTTTTTACGGGAAACATTGTTCCTGGAATTGTTTACTTATGTGGGACTGAATAACGGAGATGCACTAATACGGGGAAAGGTGACCTATAAACTTGCTGACGGGTTTGAGGTACTGCTTGGGACAAATATTTTTACTGGTGATAAAGGTATGTTCGGACAGTACAATAAGAATGATATGGTATATGCAAAGATCAAATACAGTTTTTAATTATTAATATTCTTGGGTTATACATTAGAAGTTAATTGTCAATAAAATAGACTAATTATTTTATTTTGATGCAAAATACAAGATCTGACCCATTTTTTTTATTTTATTTTAATATATATATTGAAATTCGAAAATATTTCCTCTAAAATACAAATATGGTTAAAATTGATTCTATGTCAGTCAATTATACCCAAAAAGCCAGTAAATTATTATATAAATAAATTTTAGGGAGGTTTTTATGGAATTTATCTTAAGAATCAATATGGGTGCAAAAGGGGGGCGACCTGGGGAAAAGAGCCTTTAGGAGATTATGCAGGAAACGGCGGTAGGGGAATGACCTCTTTGATTGTATCAAAGGAAGTTCCTCCTCTATGCCATCCGTTAGGTGCAAGAAACAAACTTGTCATTGCCCCTGGCTTATTAAGTGGAACTTCTGCTTCAATGTCCGGCCGTATTTCAATCGGATGTAAGAGTCCACTTACCAGTGGGATTAAAGAATCTAATTCAGGGGGACAGCCTGCTCAAACGCTTGCAAGATTGGGATATGCAGCAATTATTATGGAAGGGAAACCAGAGGGAAACGATCTCTATAAGATTATCATTAATAAGGATAAAGTGAAAATTGACATAGATAACAGCCTGAAAATGCTCGGGAATTATGATGTTGTGGATAAGATGAAAAAAGAATACGGGGATAAAATATCAACTATTTCTATAGGTCCTGCAGGAGAGATGAAGATGAGTGCTGCCTCAATTGCATGTACGGATATGGAACTAAGGCCTACGAGACACGCTGGCCGCGGAGGTACAGGTGCTGTTATGGGATCTAAAAGGATTAAGGTGATCGTTCTGGATGATACAGGGAAAAGTATGCGAACTCCAAAAGATCCAGAAAAATTCAAAAAGGCTAATAAAATTTTTGTCGAAGGTCTGAAAAAACATCCAGTTACAGGAAAAGCACTTCCTACATATGGAACAAATGTGTTGACAAACATCATTAACGAATCAGGTGGATTCCCCATAAACAATTTTAAATCAGGAAAATTCAGCGGCGCTTCAAAAATAAGCGGTGAATCTGAGGTTGAGCTGCAGACAAAACGAGGAGGACTCGCTACTCACGGATGCCACAGAGGCTGTGTAATCCAGTGCTCGGGAATCTATAACGATAAACACGGAAATTACCTGACAAAACAACCCGAATATGAGACTGTTTGGGCTCACGGGGCCAATTGCGGAATCGATGACCTGGATACTATCGCTATGTTAGATCGCATGGATGATGATTTCGGGCTTGATACTATTGAAATGGGAGCCACTATTGCTGTGGCAATGGAAGCAGGTCTGGCAAAATTCGGGGATAGAGAGGCTGCTATCAATCTTTTAAAGGAAGTAGGAAAAGGTACTCCTCTTGGCCGCATACTGGGAAATGGAGCAGCAATTACTGCTAAAGCCTACGGAGTGGAGAGAGCTCCGGTAGTTAAGGGTCAGGCTATGCCTGCTTATGATCCACGGGCAATAAAAGGTATCGGTGTTACCTATGCTACATCCACTATGGGTGCTGACCATACTGCCGGGTACGCTATTGCAACAAATATTCTTAAAGTTGGAGGAGATGTTGATCCGCTAAAAACAGAAGGCCAGGTAGATCTCTCAAGAAACCTCCAGATTGCTACTGCTGCAATAGATTCAACAGGTATGTGTCTTTTTATTGCTTTTGCTGTTTTGGATCAACCTGAAACATTCCAGGCACTTATCGATCTACTGAATGCTTTTTATGGCCTCACACTGACTGCCGATGATGTGACTGCACTTGGAAAATCCGTTCTTAAAATGGAAAGAAAATTTAATACTGACGCTGGTTTTACTACAAAGCATGATCGATTACCCGAATATTTCTATACAGAGGCTTTTCCTCCACATAATGTCACTTTCGAAATAAAAGACGAGGAGTTGGATAAGTTCTATAATTGGTAAATAAAAGCAAGGCGTTTTAAACTGAGAGAGTTTATCAAGCTCTGACAGTTGTTTTAATATGAAATGAATAATAGTAAATCAATAACTCTCTCTTTATGTGTTGAGGAACATGTATTGGCGAGAATACTCCCTATCCTTCAAAAGGGATTTATGCTCCGGTCTCAGGTAGGATGCAGCTTAAATGAGTTTCTCTGTGTGCAGCAGAAGATAAGTTCATGTTACATTACAGAAAGGATTAGCACTATCTTCCTGGATGGAAAACCAGTGGATGATATTGATATGACTGCCATACAGGACGGCTCAACCATTGCACTTTCAGGAGCTATGCCCGGATTAGTGGGCGCAGTAATGAGACGTGGAAGTTTTTATGCATCTTTCCGCGATTCAATTACATATAAAAAGGGTCCAGATACCCATACGCAAGAAAACTGTATGGTGAATTTAAAATTTTTTAATATAGTGATGAAAGAACTGGGCCCCGACTTTTTGAAAAAGGGTATTTTTCTCAAATCTTCCGATCTTACAGATTTCCTGAAAAATCAACCAAAGGATTTCTGGCAGGGAAACAAAGAGGTTTTATTGAATAAAAAACCAGTTGAATACAGTTTAATAAAGAAAGGGGAATTTGTATTGCAAAATGATCTTGTATTTTTTTCAGTAAAAATACACAGGAAAATTCTTCAAGATAATATACAAGATAATATTCAGTGATAGTATTGTTCTTAGAATTATGATAGTATTAACAAATGCAGGAAATTAGCATTGTTGGAGCAAAAAAGCATAATTTGAAAAATATAAATTTAAATATTCCTAAAAATAAATTAATAGCAATTACAGGTGTTTCAGGCTCTGGCAAATCAACTTTAGCGTATGATACTATATTTCAAGAAGGGCAGAGGAAATATCTTGAATCTTTATCAATTTATGCAAGGCAGTTTATTAAATCTCTTGAAAAGCCTGAAGTTCAATTCATAAGGGGAATATCACCAACTATTTCTATTGATCAAAAGCATTCTTCATACTATTTTAATTCAACTGTAGGAACAATTTCTGAGGTTAGCCAATACTTGAGGCTCTTATATTCAAAAGTGGGAGAACCACATTGTTATGAATGTGGTAAAAAGATAGTAAAATTTTCATATAAAAAGATAATTGACTATATTTTTGAAAATTTTAATGGAAAATTAATTAATATATTTGCACCAGTGATAAGAAATAGAAAAGGTACTTATAAGGCTCTATTTGAAAAGTTTTTAAAAAGAGGGTTCTTAAAAGTATTGGTTGATGGAAATATCTATTATATTGATTCAATCCCGAATTTAATTAAAAATGTCAGGCATAATATTTCTATTTTAATAGATGTTGTTGAAGTTTTAGAAGAGAATAGAAATCAGATTAAGGAGAGTATTTCTATAGCATCCTATGAAAGTAATGAACAGGTACTTTTAATTTCTGATGGAAGGGAATATCTATTCTCAGAAAAACTTTTTTGCTCATCTTGTAAAATATTTTTAAAGGAACCTCAACCTGCAACTTTTTCTTTTAATTCTCCTCTTGGAGCATGCAGTTTTTGTAATGGAACTGGTTTAAATGAAAATAATCATACATGCAAAATGTGTAAGGGCTCAGGCTTAAATAGAGAGGCTCTTTCTTTCTATTTCAAAGGAAAGAATATTTTTGAATTAGGTGAGATGGAAATATATGATTTATTTTATTTTTTTAATGGTATTAAACTGGAGAAAGAAGAGGAAAAGATTTTATCTCCAATACTTCCGCATATTATTGCAAGGTTAGAGTCTTTTATAAAGTTAAATCTTGAATATATATCTTTAAACAGGAAGATAAATACACTTTCTGGAGGTGAACTTCAAAGAACAAGGCTGGTTTCTCAAATAGGTTTTGCTTTGACTGGAATCATCTACATTCTTGATGAACCTTCAATAGGTATGCATGTATCTGAGCAACGCAACCTTATAAAAATTTTAAATGACCTAAAAAAAAAAGATAATACAATTATTATAGTTGAACATGATGAAAATACTATAAAAGCCTCTGATTTTATTGTTGATCTTGGGCCGTATTCTGGAGAAAATGGAGGAAATGTAGTGTATTCTGGATGGTATAAAGATTTTAAAGAGGCTTCTGCCTCTTTAACTTCGGATTATATTTTCAGAAGAGAGATTGATTTAAATAAAAAATATGAGCCTGATTTCAAAGATTATATAGAGTTAAAAGGTGTTTCAATTAATAATATTAATAATGTAGATTTGAAGATTCCATTAAAATCCTTAACTGTAGTTACCGGAGTTTCTGGCTCTGGAAAGAGTTCTCTTATTATTGATGCTTTGTATTTAATAATGAAAAGTAGCCTTGAAAATGGAGAAATTTCTAACAATAATGTTCTATATTCGAATATTTTATATAACAGAGAAAAAGTAGGCAGAATATTGAAGGTTGGCCAGACAGCAATTGGGAAAAATTCTCGTTCGTGTCCAGCCACTTATATTAATATAATGCCTTTGATAAGAGAGTTGTTTTCTGGGTTAGTAGAATCAAAAATAAGGGGTTATAATCAGAGCAGGTTTAGCTTTAATGTAAAGGGTGGGAGATGTGAAGCATGTAATGGGCTTGGTAATAAAAAAATTGAAATGAGTTTTTTGCCTCAACTTGTGGTTCAATGTCCGGTATGTGGAGGTAAAAGGTATAATTCAGAAACATTAAAGGTTAAATACAAGGGTTTTACAATATCTGATATTTTAGGCCTATATGCAGATGAGGCTTATGAACTCTTTAAAAATATCCCATTTCTCTCAAAAAAGATAAAAATTCTTGTAGATGTTGGCCTTGGGTATCTAAAATTAGGCCAAAGTTCTGCAACACTTTCTGGTGGGGAATCTCAGAGAATTAAGTTAACAAAAGAGCTTTCCCGTATTTCTTCAAAATCAACTGTGTATATTTTTGATGAACCTACAATAGGATTGCATTTTGATGATATTCAAAATTTAATAAATGTATTTAATTCATTAATAATTAAAGGAAATACAATTATTGTAATTGAACATAATATGGAGATAATAAGAGCTGCAGATTATATTGTTGATCTAGGACCTGAAGGTGGGAATAAGGGAGGGAATATAGTTTACCAGGGGGATTTGAATGGAATTCTTGATTGTAAAAATTCTATTACATCTCTGTATTTAAAAAAAAGGATTAAAAATGCCAATCACAGATTTGTTCAGTAATAATAGGATAAAGAGTATTCTTTCCAGTTACTTAAAAAATGATATTATTCCACATAGTATGATTTTTTCAGGGCCTGGGTCAGCAGATATTTTAAGCTTTGCAAAGGCTTTTTCAAAATCTTTAAATTGTCTCAGTTTAAAAGATGATTTTTGCGGCATATGTAAAAATTGTCTGAATATAGAAAAGGGGACTTTTCCAGATGTAAAAATATTATCTCCTGAAGGTCAATATTATAAGAAAGCACAGGTAACTTATATTGTTGAAGATAATTTCAGGAGACCCTTGATTGGTAAAAAAAAGATCTATATTTTAAAAGATTCCCACAAATTGAGTGAAAATTCTTCAAATGCTTTTTTAAAAATTCTTGAAGAACCTGCAGTTTCGAATATTTTTGTATTATTAACAAACAATTTAAATGGATTGCTCCCAACTGTTAAGTCAAGGTGCCAGATTTTAAATTTTCAGTATCCATCAAAACCTGAGATAAGTAAATATCTAATTAAAAATGGTTATAATCAAGATATGGCAAATATTTTATCTAATCTAAGCGGAGCTAATATAGATAATCTATTAGAACTTGATTTTAATAGCTTGATGCAAAAGAGATCTAATGTATTTACTGTTTTAAATAAATTAATAAGGAAAAGCGGTGTTGAAGATGTGTTGCTTGATCTTTATAATAAAAGTGGAAGCAGAGAAAAGTTTCTAGATTATTTTAGAGAACTTGTAAATTTGATTTCTTTGTTCTTAAGAGATATAATTGTTCTTAAATTAGATAAAGAAAATAAGCATATATTAAATATTGATTATAAAGAAGAATTGATGAATTTATGTGAATATATAACAGTAAATAAGCTTTTATTTCTTATAGAGAAAATGGAAATTCTTCTGAGAGATATAAAGAGAAATTTGAATGCAAGAGTTTTACTTCTTGAATTTATAAGGAGTTATACTAAAAGGGAGATTGAAGATGTTTAGGGTTATTTCTGTACAGGTAGGAAATAGTAAAGATGTGTTTCATTTTAAGACTGAAGAAAAAGATATAAAACCAAATGATTTTGTAATTATTAAGTCTTTAATTGGAGAAGAATTAGGAAAAGTAGTGAGATTTTTTGGCGATAGTTTTAATGAGATAAAAAACATTTCATCTATTCCAGAAATTTTGAGAAAGGCAAATGAGAAAGATCTTGAGGATTTTGAGAAAAAAGAGGTGGATGAGAAAAAAGCCTATGACTTTTGTTTAAAAAAAATTAAGGAAAGGGAAATTCCAATAAAGTTAATAAGAGTTACATTTTACACATCAGAACGGAAGGCAATTTTTTATTTTTCTTCTGAAGGTAGAATTGATTTCAGGGATTTAGTAAAAGACCTTGCAAAAAAATTCAGAATGAGAATCGAAATGAGACAGATTGGTGTCAGAGATGAAGCCAAGATGATCGGAGGAATTGGTTTATGTGGAAGGCAGTTATGTTGTAAGGTTTTTCTAAATACTATTGAACCAATAACTCTTCAAATGGCAAAGAGGCAGAATATAAATACTAATCCAGTAAAAATATCAGGTTTATGTGGAAGATTGATGTGTTGTTTATCATATGAAGAAGAT
>Ga0255400_10093_pt1 | contig 10962 bp, 14 predicted proteins | sample ANMaggSeSYBR01G7_FD_182117 | JGI IMG/M metagenome (GOLD analysis project Ga0255400, IMG submission 182117) | Sediment cell enrichment communities from methane seep in Santa Monica Basin, California, United Staets - ANME aggregate JGI... | ecosystem: Environmental > Aquatic > Marine > Cold seeps >... | reverse complement strand
TCCCTTGAACCTTGGATATCCTGATGTTTCACCTGATGTGCACCTTCTGAAAAAAGCATCAAAGGATTTTCCAAGTCTTCTGAGTACATCCTGTTTGACCTGTGAGAATACTTCGGTCCTACATTCGATATACTTCACCTGAGTTATCTGGTCAAATGTCGTTAAACCTTGATTACATCGGTCATACGCATTCCTTCTGTCCGCAAGAAACTCGTTATAGATGTATCTGCACACATCCAGAGTTTTGACCAGAACCCCCTCCTGTTCCTTGGTCGGGTACAGACGGAATTTGTAGGATTTCCGCATATTACAACATACGTTTTAATACTACTAATATATATCAGAAACAAGAATAAACAACTATTTGCGCAATTCATCCACTCATTGAAATGGGTGGTCTTCTTGCTTATTCAATTATAAATTATTCCAGACCCTCACCACGATCCCCCCATCCCGGAAATTACGAATACTAAAATTAGATGTGAACTTTTATCTCACAGGTGTTTTCAGCAAGTTGTTGATGTCAAATTCGGGTTAAAAAAAATATGAGAAGATCAGCTATCTCCTCTTATCGGACAGGCACACATTTCCAGTAATGCTTCCTCGCTTGTATGAGAGCCACGTCCTATCAGAATATCGCCTTCCTGAACCTTTGTTTTGGCACTTGGGCTATATACCCAACGTTCAGCACGTTTGACTGCCATGATATGGACCCCGGTCTCGGTGCCCAGCTTCAGTTCGCGGTATGACTTTCCAATGATGGGTGAACAGCCTTCGACCCGAAGCTTTGTTATCACTTCATCGGATTCACGCACAGCGATGGTGATGACGGGGTGAAGGTCTATATCTCGAAGGACCGTATCTGCGATCCCGTAAGCAGCATCGGAAATGGACTCGGATGCATTTGCAAGATGTAACAGCCCTCTCAGCTCGTTGACATCGGAAACATGTTTAGCTGTTTCAAGTACCCAATGCTGGAGATCGTATTTCATCTCATCCATCTCTCGCTCAAGGGCTTTCACTTCCTCAGCGATATCAGTATTGTCAAAGAGCAATGCAGAATAAGCAAGGCCCACAGCAAGTTCTGCTGTGTTCTTCATGTCAACAATGATATCGACCGCTTTATCTAGATCGTTCAACGCCTTCTCATGCTCAACCTTTCGAGGAACGTATTTTTGTGTAGTAGCAAGTTCAACAAGCAGAGGCACACCCTCATCATGTCCTCTTGCAAAGATCACATCAGCAGCACGAATACGGGTATCGTGGTGCGGGTCATATACCCAGTCGGTGTGTCTTCGAATAGCGATTATCCACATACCGGTCTCGACCTCAAGCTCGAGGTCACCAAGTGTGGTACCCACCATATCAGAATTTTCATTGATCGTAACACGTACAATGGTCTCTTCGGCTTCCCTGAGAGCTAATTTAAGCTCTAGTGGAATTCCCATATCCATCTCGATTATTTTTGCAATATCTCCGGCGGCGTTTGCAATATTCTCTGCAGAAGCTGCTACCTGAAGGACACCTACCATATCTTCGGCTTCCTCTATCCTGCGAGTACTCAGCATAGCTGCCATTTTCATATGATAGTGGAGTGTATCCATCTTCTCTTCAAGATCGAGAACTTCCCCTGAAATATCCTCATCGTCATAGACCATTGCGGAATATGCAAGATCGACCATCAGTTCAGATGTATCTTTCATTTCGATAAGGAGATCTTTAAGGTTCCTTGGGATGTACCTAATTACTTTTGGACTCATTTTTTGTGTTCCGTATGTTATCCGTATTCATTAAATGTAATTTATTATATATTATAATAGTTGGCGCTTTTAATTGTTCTATTTTAATTATTAGCACATATCTTTTATATATTCTTCATTGAAGCTCTCTTTTAGAATTTCAGATGACATTAAACAAATATAATGTTGAAAATATAGCTGTTATCCCTACAAGGTCCCCCAATGTTGCTATCACTGGTATGACCGTGTCATCCGGATCAATTCCGAACCGGTGGGATGCAAATGCAATTGCTATGGTGGCAGAGAAGACCGCCAGAAGTTCGAGCGTTCCAGAGATCGTACATATCTTAAAAAGCATGAAAAGTCCCAATGGACTGTTTCCAAACCCGGACATCATCCATGCAATGACGCTTAATACCACAGATGCAATGATCCCGACAATGAATGCTGCTATCACACTGTTCCTTACAACCGGATTCTTGTGTATGTGGGTCGTTCCGATACCCATATGGAAAGCAGATGAAAGTCTTGCACCGAGTATGCTTCCTGTGTCACCGCCGATCTTAATGAGCGCAGGTACCAGTAGCAATATGGTTGGAATGGAGATCAGATTATCAAGTTCCGAATTCAGTATCTGACCCGTAACAACCCCAAGCACAGATGTGAAAAAGAGGATAGGCAGACCTCTTGACAGAATTCCGCGAACGGTATAATAGCTCATAACATCAGCACCACCTTTGCAGAAAGGAACAGCATGAGCATGGATACGATGTCACCGATAGTCGCGATAGAAGGTGTCACAACATTGTCCGGATCAAATCCGAACCTGAACATACCCACAGCAAGAAGTACTGCTATAACAGATAATATAAGACCTGATGAAACGCCAGCAAGAACTGCTATTGAAGTAAGTGCCAGAATACCTGCACTTTCAAATCCAAGTAGGACTGTCATTGTATGTCCGATAATTCCCAGAGCGATGGACATTATAAGCCCCAATAGCAATGACCCGTAGATATTGTTTGTAAGTTCCGGATTATTCTCTATCTTCGTTATTAGACCCATGTGAATAGCACTACCAAGACGTGAACCCAGAGTGCATGATATATTCCCTCTCATTCCCAAAACCGCAGGCGCGATGACGATCAGACCCGGTATCATTTCCAGTTCATTGGTCATTCCCGCGAAAATAAAACCAGCTACCGCTCCACCGATGGTTGCAAGTATCTGGAACGGCAATGCTTCCTTGACTATGGACCGAACACTGGCATAATCTCCCAGATATTCTTCTTCGATCTCGACATCGTCGTCCTCGTCAGCATGGGAACTGTAGGACATGGATTGCTATTTGCACTTTTAGTATTAAAACGATTTGCGAGGGTGGAGAATTGTGGTGAGTAATGTGTAGGGTTTGATTAGAAAATGTTGATATATTTTGAGTTCGGATCTTACCCTTCGCACAATACTTCGGGATATATACAAAGAAAAATATGGCAACGGTGTTTTGCAGGAATTGCACACAACCATATCATTGCAACAATAATCAAAAAAAAATTATTGTTTGTTTGTAATTCAAAATATTGTATTCTTAGTTATGATAAAGAAAAAATAGAACATCAGAGCAACAACATCAACAAGAATTTAATCAGTTTTAATTCTTGTATCCCACCATATAGATTCAAAATTATCTGTTAACAATTGCTCCCTATCTATATCATTAGCACAATTTATCCAATCAATCTGTGTAGCCTCATCATATTTTATTTCGGTGTGGAAGACTTTCCTTATTCCACAAGTATCTCCGGCATTAAGCAGGGTTGAACTACCTATAAATACAATCTTTTTCCCACTCAGTTCTTCAGAATGATTGAGAACTATGGGCATTATTTCTAAAATAGAACCTATCATTGAATTACGCAAGTGTTCGTTGTCAGAATATGTATTTTTCTCGAGTCCAATGACTATCGCATCAATATTTTCATAGTAACTTATTCCAACAATTTTTACTTCCGAATCCAATGACAGTTCAGCTAATTCTGATATTAAAATACATTCTATGGTTGGGATTTCATTTTGTGTGCAACCAGATATTTCCCAAACAGATTCTGATGAATCATCCTTATCAATTAAGATTAGTGGTGTGAGTAAGAGAATTGGAATTGCCACTCCTATTATTAATTTTAAAGTAGATCTCATCAATTTAGTACCACCACATATTGATTTGGAAATTAGCTGAAATTTATACAATATAAATGTTAATATTTTAAACAGAGAGTAACGTGATAAGGTCATATGATATCAATTTATGCATCTTGTTAATAATTAGAAAATAACAAAGAAATAAACATAAAAATATATTAGTTAAGTACATCAGAAATAAAAGGAAAATATTATATAAACTTTTTTGATTTTATTATATAACAGAAACACTCTGTTTCCACTCTTCCAACCTTTCTCTAACGTGAGTGTTCAATGTAAACGGCTTCTCACTCATAGCACTTTGCTTCATGTAATGCAAAGTACCTTTCGAGAATCCCATCTTCTTCCATTCAGTGTATGGCATTTCAATGATCTTCTTCCTCATCAGATCAGTATCATCCCTCTTACCAACATAAGCAGGATTTACAAACTCAATCGTTTTTCTTTTTCCTTTTTGAAATTAAAAGATATACCTCGGTAAGAGCTAATGCAAATATACAAACTGTCGTGATAGTGATAACTGCAGGATATTGGTATCCAAATCCTTCAGGTGATATGTGCTTTAGTAATATTCCTGCATAAGCCCAAATAATGACAAGTCCGTATGCAATATCTCTGTTTTTTAGCATTGTTGCAACTCCAATAATAAGTCCAACAAAGATCATTATAACAGCCCATGTCGCCTCAGTTAAACCAAACCCTTTCCAGCCTAAACTGACAAGAAGTATAGTAGCATTAGCAATGGTTGCTACTGTGATCCATCCAAAGTACACGCTAAATGGAAGTCTGATAAAAAAATATTCTCTTTTAGAAAGCTGTTCATTGCTTATCATCTGATTTATCAAGATCAGACAAGCAAGGATCACAACCATCAGTAACATGGATAGTGGGATCAGCTGATAGTGCCATGAGAAAATCCAGGTTGCATTGGCAATGGAAGAAATAGAAAATAGTATTCCAGTTTTACGTAATAGCTCGGCCTTGACAGTATTCGTGTTGCCTTGAAAAATGCCAAGAAGGTACAGTGTATACCCCGCCAATAGCAGATATATGAGTCCCCAAATTGCAAAAGTCAGTCCCGCCGGAGCAAACAGATTGGGGTAGAAGTCTGAAATTTGACCTGTGTTAACTCCATTGATAGGAAGAATATTAGCCAGTGCATTGATAATAACCATTGCCAAAAAAGTTACTACTAAGATGATTTTGATCATTGTAATTCTATGATTTCTTCCCATTTTTGTTTCCTCTTCATTTTAATGTATACCCTATTTTGATAATAAAAGCACTAAAATTTTTTTATTTTCTTATTATTTGGGCTCTGTAGAAAACCTACTTTCAATTTTATTCTATAATAATAATTTAAAACTAATAAATCTCCTAAAAAGTACTTATTCCAACCCCAAATATCTCAGCTCCTTCTGTGGTAGATCTAAAATATTCTTATTTATGTCTTCCACACCAACAAACTCCTGAGCCTCTTCACATCCAATTCTTGTTCATCAATATTGTTAGTATCCTTCCCAATATAAACAACACCATTGGCATGAACATGCTTTCTCACAAGTACTCAAACCTCACCATCAAATTTATGCTCAAAATGTTCCACATATTGCATAATAGTCCTGTTCAATGGCTTGAAGTAATCTTTAATAATACCGAAAAATTATCAGCTTACATATAGGAATATTGAACTCCCATAATTTTAGCATAAATTCTATTACTTTTTTATAACTTACTACAGAATTAAAAATCCTAAAATTATTCACTGGATTTTAAGACTAAATTAACTTTAATTTTAGAAATTGCTATAGGCTTTAGTAGATATAGGAGAACTCTGAACTATTATTTTACTTATAATTTTTAGCTCTTGTTACAATATATGTGATGGGAAAATGGAGGCTTAAAAGTGAGTGAAAATTTAGAAACGGCAAAACTTTTTTATGAGGCATGTGAAACTGGAAAAGGATGGGTAGGTTGTAAGCAATACTGCCATTCTGATGCAATATTCTCTGCTCAGGCAGGCGTATTGGATGGAATAACCACTGTGGAAGGTTACACCGAATGGATGAAGAACTTACTGACCCCAATACCGGATGGACATTATGAACTGCTCTTCCTTGCGGAAGATGAAGAAAGAAATAGTGTTGCAGCGTGTGCAGTATTCCATGGCACACAGACCGGTCCAGGCGGTCCGGTACCGCCAACAGGTAAAACTGCCGCAGCAGATTATGCCTACCTGATGATATTCGAAGGAGACGTTATCAAGCACGTGACCAAGATCTGGAACGATATGATCACCCTCCAGCAGATCGGTTGGGCTTAAATTATCTGTTGTTTATTTTGCGAGACTGTCTTAAGAAAGGGATAACAACCCTTTCACTATCATTTTTTAAGCTTCTCTACTAAGCCGAAGAATTATCATCTTATAATAAGAAAGATCGATCAGCCACAATAAAGCGATCTGGTTTTCATTAAGGGGGTAAAGGATAAAATGATAAAAAATACATGGGTTAATTTACCAGTAAAAAGCCTCAGCGATTCTGTAGAGTTCTTTGAGAAACTGGAATTTAAGTTCAATAAGCAATTTAACGCCACAAATATGCTCTTAAATGACAACACAATGGTAACTCTGGTCGAGGAACCACAATTTGAAGAGTTCGCACAAAAAGAAGTGGCAGATACAAAGACAACTGCGGAGGCTGTTTTAGTTTTACAGGTAGAGAGTAAGGATGCGGTCAATGAATTGGTCGATTAAGCAATTTTCTTGGGTCAAAGGAAACTCGTGACCCTCATGAACAGGGTCCAATGTTTGGAAGAAGCTTCGAAGATCTGGATGGACATGTTTGGGAAGTGTTCTTCATGAATGAGGATGAAATGCCGAAGAACTACGAGTGTTAAGAGAAAGTTCTACTATTTTTAATTAATAAGGGAAAAGGCGATTTATGGATCTCATCAGTGTAGGCTATTGTGAGAGCATAAAAAGAGAAGTTGAGTTAAAAGAGCTATTTGTATTCGGAAGTGACTTCCTTGTTATGGGCAAGTCACCCCGCTCTACGACATTTGATATTATTCTTCTTTGACTGCTGCTTTAATTTCTTTTTGAGTTGCAGGATCATTTATTTGTTCATCGGTATAACCATGTTCTGCTTTGACGTGCTTTACAGCAACTTCCATCATTTCATCCATGGTTTTTCCTTCAGCTACAAAAGGACAAGCGACCCCTACATCTGCACATGCTAGTTTATATGTCATTATTTATGACCTCCCTATCTATAGTTTCTTATTCTTTCTATTTAAGGACATACCAATATTCTTAAAGCAGTATAATGCAGATTTAATATATCCGTTCGTAAAACCTCCCCTAACGATATTCTGAAATCTTATAGTAGCTGGATCTCTACAAAGTTAAACACATCCAAAAATGTTAAATAGTCATTTTGCCCAATTTTATTATGGGGATGTGGTGTTAGATGGTAGATAAAAATGAAAAAATGAATTCAAACAGAAAGACCGCAATAATTGTGGGTGTATTGTTTATATTTGCGATTGTTATGCTTTTTATTGGAGAAGCTCTTTACAAACCCATTCTAAATTCTCCGGATTACCTGGAAAATGCTTATCCAAATAGAATAGTTGTGATAATTGGAATACTGCTAGAGTTTACAGGTGTTCCTGCAGTAGTTCTCTTATCAGTATTCCTGTTTCCCATCTTAAAAAAACACAATGAAGCCTTAGCCCTGGGGTATGTCGTTTTCAGATTGTTTGAGGCTGCGCTCTTAAGTGTTGCTTATATCAGCAAGCTGTTACTGGTCAATTTAAGTCAGGATTATTTGAATAAAGGAAGTGTGGATGCTTCATATTTTCAATACATAGGCAGTTCAATACAGTCAGTCGATTATTGGGCCGGCACACAAGGACTGATCTATCATATCGTTTTTGCTTTAGGATCCTTGATGCTTTATTATGTATTGTATCGATCAAAACTCGTTCCACGATTTATATCGGCCTGGGGTTTTATTGCTGCTATAGTTTTGTTAACTGGTTCTGTGCTGATTAATATTGACATGTTTACTGGATTTTCGGAAATGGGATTAGAGCTTATTTTTGCCCTTCCTATCGCTGTGGCTGAGATCATGCTCTCGATATGGCTTATCGTTAAAGGGTTCAATCCATCTGCAATCGATTCCAGGTCTACCTGAACAGATATAGACGAGATAAAATGACCAGATCAAAGTAAATTTGGAGGAATGCTGATGAAAGCAATTGTGTATGAAAAATACGGGCCACCTGAAGTTCTTCATCTCAAAGAGGTAGATAAACCTACACCCAAGGCAAATGAAGTGCTAATAAAAATTTATGCGACAACAGCAACGAAATACGACTGTTGGGTGCGAAGTTTCAAAGCATCTACCCGTATTCTGGCTCTCTTTTTTGGAATGAATTTTGGTCTTATAAGACCAAAAAACCCTATACTTGGGACTGAGTTAGCCGGGGTAATTGAAGCAGTAGGTAAAGATGTAAAACTATTCAGGAAAGGAGACCAGGTTTTTGGATACCCCGGGATGAGTTTAGGTGCTTATGCCGAGTACATATGTCTGCCTGAAGACGGGGCTCTGGCAATAAAACCAACCAATATGACCTATGAGGAAGCCGCCGCGGTCCAACAAGGGGCATTAACTGCACTGTTTTTCCTGAGAAAAGGAAATATCCAGAGCAGACAAAAAGTCCTTATCTTTGGCGCTTCTGGAGGGGTAGGTACTTTTGCAGTCCAGCTTGCCAAGCACTTTGGGGCAGAAGTTACCGGGGTGTGCAGTACCAAGAAATTAGAATTAGTGAAATCTCTGGGGGCCGATAAGGTAATTGATTACACTCAAGAGGATTTTACCAAAAATGGTGAAACCTATGACATTATTTTTGACACCGTCGGCAAGAGTCCTTTTTCAGGTAGTACAAGATCGTTAAAGAAAGAAGGAGTCTATCTTCTTACTACTTATAGGCTGCCACGGCTTTTTCGAATAATATGGCTTAATCTGATAAGCAGTAAGAAAGCAATATCTCCGCTCTTAAAAGAGAGAGCTGAAGACCTAATTTTCCTCAGAGAGCTTATTGAGGCTGGGAAGCTGAAAGTGGTCATAGATCGACGTTATCCGCTGGAACAGGCTGCTGAGGCTCACAGTTATGTCGAAACAGGACACAAAAAGGGAAGTGTGGTCATAACTGTTGGAAAGAATAATAATGCGGAGCAAGATAAATGAATAAGACTACTTAAATAATAAAATAGGGGAGAGGAAAATGGATTCAAACAGAAAGACCGCAATAATTGTGGGATTATTATTTATAATTGCGACAGTTGCATACTCACTTGGTGTTATTTTATTAGATCCAATTCTAGGTGCTTCTGATTATCTTACTAATGCTTCTGAAAATGAAAACCAAATGATAATGGGATCGTTCCTTGTATTAATTGATGCCGTTGCAGTTGCTGGTATTGGAATTATGATGTATCCAATTCTAAAGAAATGTAATGAAGCTTTAGCTCTTGGGTACGCTGGTGCCAGGATTGCTGAGGGCGTACTTTTTATTGTCAATGTGATTGCCATACTAACACTATTGACATTAAGTCAGGAATTTGTAAAAGCGGGAGTTCTGGATGCTCCCTATTATCAAACCTTAGGCACTATATTGCTAGCAGCAGGTGATTTGGCCTTTTTGTTTGGGTTCGCAGTTGCTTTTACACTATCTGCTCTGATCTTGAATTATTTATTATATCGATCAAAACTCGTTCCTCGATGGTTATCAGGCTGGGGTTTTGTTGGAGCCTTATTGTTGTGGGTATATTATTTGTTACAACCTTTCAGCATCAATCTACTTGGTATTTTATTTATTCCAATAGCCGTGCAGGAAATGGTTTTTGCAGTATGGCTTATCGTTAAAGGGTTCGATCCAGCTGCAATCGATTCCGCGACTGCAAAAACAGATATCAACGAGATAAAATAACCAGATCAAAGTAAAATAGGATGAATTGAAATGACAAACATTACCACCGATACATCACAACGTAAAGCTGTAAGAGTTGCAGGCTTCATGTTCCTATTTAGCTTAATGGTTCCCTTCCTTAACTGGACCTTTTTGCTCTCCAAACTTATTGTTGCAGGAAATGCCATGGCTACAGCCAATAATATTGTAGCCGATCAATTGCTATTTCGTATTGGTATTACTATCGAACTGATCATGTCTGCAGGGTTGATCGTATTGGCTCTGGCTCTTTATATAATACTCAAACCGGTAAACAAGGATCTTGCTTTGCTTGCACTCCTTTGGAAGTTGGTAGAGGCGACTATAGCGGCTGCAATTGTGCTTGTCTCTTTTATTGCTTTGCAGTTTTTAAATGGAGACGCATATGTAACAGTATTTACTCCAGAGCAGTTACAGGTCCCTGTCGGATTTCTTCTCAACGAACATACTGCACTATATTCTATACCCATGGTATTTCTTGGTCTGGACATGATGATATTTTCTTATTTGTTTTTCAAATCGAAATATATACCAAGGATATTAGCCAGCTTTGGGATCCTTTCATTTGCGCTTATTTTCATTCACGCCTTAATGTATATTCTTGCACCCGAATACGCAACGATGCCAATAAATCAAGTCATTTTTTGGGCACCGAGCGGTCTTTTTGAAATAATAATTGGTTTATGGCTCTTGTTTAAAGGTATAAATGTCCAACAGGGGAATGACTACATAGAAGAAGCTACCTGAATAAAAAAGAGTACAACTGAAGTATATTGTGTATCAAATAAGGAAGAATACCTAAATAAAAGCGATTGTATGGACAAAAGCGTCCTTAGAAAACATCGACATGAATGGATCACAAAGAAGAGATGCCAAGATCTGCACGACAACGCATATCAATAAACCTAAAATTTAAGACAGACCGAAACCAATTCAGCTTAATACCACTCAACTCATCTTTTCCATATAGGAGAGATTCCAGATGCTTCGAATAGCAGTGACAGGAAAG
>Ga0255400_10091_pt1 | contig 10987 bp, 5 predicted proteins | sample ANMaggSeSYBR01G7_FD_182117 | JGI IMG/M metagenome (GOLD analysis project Ga0255400, IMG submission 182117) | Sediment cell enrichment communities from methane seep in Santa Monica Basin, California, United Staets - ANME aggregate JGI... | ecosystem: Environmental > Aquatic > Marine > Cold seeps >... | reverse complement strand
TGACCATAGGGGTCTTAATAGTTTTTTGTGCCCAGGCGTCCCAATTATAAATATGAACATCGGTGCCGCAGATTGACGTTTTTTTGATTTTGATAAGGACGTCGTTAATGCCGATTTCCGGTATTGGAACATCGTCCATCCACAGTCCGCACTCCGGTCTTTTTTTTACCAGTGCTTTCATTGCTGAAACACTCCTTTTGTGTATGCCCAGCTTCAATTTCGACATCTCACATGCCGAACCGCGATTATGGCACAAGAACACGCAATTATCAAGGCAATAAAAACTGGCGAGAGAAAATCAGTAATAATGTATCGTGGGCGTCCCGCCTGCAAAGGTTAATAATATCGACGGGACGATGGGTGGCAGTCTTGTAGGGTGGGGCTGATTGACCCACGCGTTTATTAGTCGCGTAGGACGGGCTTTAGCCCATGCTGCTTAGCTTTTAAATTAGTTCAGAAAAGTAAAATCTGGTGAAAAAACTATGGTAAAGATCGATCTCGAACAGGCCCGTGAGATAATACGTCGAGAGTCGCAGGCCGTAGCCCGGTTAGCGGACGAGTTGGACGAGGAGTTCACCACAGCGGCCGAAATGATTTATAACTGTTCAGGTTCGGTAGTTGTAACCGGAGTCGGCAAGGCGGGGATTATTGGCCGGAAGATATCGGCTACATTGGCATCGACGGGTACACCCAGTCATTTTCTTCACGCTGCCGAGGCGGTTCATGGTGATCTGGGTCGTTTGCGCGATAATGACATAGCGATTGTCTTGAGTCAAAGTGGTGAAAGTAATGAAATCGTTCGTTTGATAGCACTGCTGAAAAAGTTGGGAGTTCGGATGATTGCTATTACAGGCAACAAAAAATCTCCGTTGGCTCAGCATAGTGAGGTGATTTTATGGCTGGGCAATCTGGAGGAGGTATGCCCGTTGGGTTTGGCGCCGAGCACTAGTACGACATGTATGTTAGCTCTTGGCGACGCCTTGGCGCTGACGGTGATGAAGGCCCGAAACTTCCGGACTGAAGACTATGCCCGGTATCATCCGGGCGGAGCACTGGGACGCAGGCTGGTAACAGTCGAGCAGGCTGCCTTGTTTTCTCGCGGCGAGTCTTTGCCGCAGGCGCCGGACAACTATACGGTTCGTGCGGCATTGGAGAAAGCGGAGTCTTGCACAGTGATGCGACACGGATGTGTTATGCTGGTGGACAGTAACGGCAAGCTGAGCGGACTGCTTACTGACGGGGATTTGCGGCGGGGAATGAAGGAAAAAGGCATTCAGATACAGAACATCCCGGTCCGTGAAATTATGACGCACAACCCAAGAGTCGTCAGGCCGGATACCTTGGCCGGCGAGGCAATGGCGATATTCCATAAATATCGTATCGACGAGATTCCCGTAGTGGACGAAGCGGGAAAGCCGGTGGGCCTGATTGACGTTCAGGACGTCCTTGCCCTGCGGACACTACAATAAAACGCTGGGTGGCACCTTTCTGTATTTCAGAGAGGTGTTCCTGTCGCTTACGAAATTGTAAAGCCGGCATTTTTTAACTGGAGATGAGTATAAATGAATTCTGATATAAAATTATTGGCTATGGATGTCGATGGTGTTCTGACTGACGGTGGAATCATAGTTCATGCCGACGGTGGTGAATCGAAGAAGTTTCACGTTCACGACGGGGCCTGGATACGGATATGGCGGCGGCAGGGATTGCAAACGGCTATTATTACCGGCCGGCACTGCCATGCGGTGGGCCACCGGATGAAGGACCTGGAGATTGATTATGTATATCAAAAGGCTACCGATAAGATTGAGGTTTTTGAAAGGCTGTTGAAGGAATCGCAGGTTCCGGCGGCGCAAATCGCTTATATTGGCGATGATGTTTTCGACCTGCCTGTATTGCGGCGGGTGGGGTTCGCGGCGACGGTGGCCGATGCTTTGGTTGACGTCCGTGAGATGGCTGATTATGTTACTATGGCACAGGGTGGCCACGGTGCGGTGGGTGAGTTGATCCGCTATCTGCTCAAGCAAATGGGTCTGTGGGAAAAGGCAATGGAACGCTATCAGCGATAAATGTAGCACAAGCTAAGTAGGGTGCGATGTATCGCACCATTTGACTATCAAATCTTATGACAAAAAAAATTATTCTTTTATCAGTTACGCTTTTGTGCGTAGTCTTATGCCTGCTGATATATCATCAGTACTCGCATGATGATTATGCCCCGTCAGCCGAGCAGTCCAGACCCACCTATGAGGACATAGCCACAACAGAGCCGGACGAGGGGGAAATGATAGAGACCGGTCCGGTAGGGATGGGCAGCGAACCCATTCGAGTCAAAATCGGTAATCTTGAACGCGTACGTTATATAAAGCGCGATGAGAATGGCCGTATCATGCAGGAGTTTGGTTTTCAGGAGCGACTCAGTCGCGGCAAGAGGCTTCTTGAGTTTAGCCGTCCCTTTTTCAAATTCCACCGTGAGGATCGCCAGACCATTGAAATCACTGCGCCACTGCTCAGTATGCCGGTCGAATTCGCGGGCGGGCAACGGCTTCCTGATCGAGGTTCTCTTAAGGGCGGAGTGCGTATCGAGATATATCGCACGGAGCGGTCTCGTCTTTCAGGCCCGGAGGAAAAAGACCAGCGGCTGACTGATTTTGTGGTGGAGATGGAAAAACTTGATTTCCAGGGTGAATTTTCCCAGTTGACCGGTATTGGCCCGGTCCGCATTACCGGAACACAGATCAACGCTTCCGGGAGCGACCTTACTCTGCAATACGACCAGGTCAGACAGCGTTTGCAGGAACTGGAATTACGGCGAATCGATTATTTACGCCTGAAAACAGCCGCACCGACAAAAACAGCGAAAACAACAGAAGAAAAAAAAGAAAGGGTAGCTCAACAAGCAGCCAAAACTGACAATAAATCTTCGTTGCCTGACGAAGGTAAAACCAAAAAGAAAAAAGTTGAAATATACAAACTGTCCTTGCACCAGGACGTGGTTGTGGTACGTGGCCGGGAGGAACTAACCGCTGACATGGTCGAGATATTGGCCGAGGTTGGCGGTTCCGGTGGAAATCAGCACGATTCCGAAGGGCTGCCGGGGCTGCGATTTAACAAAGAGGATGAAATCAAGTCGGAAGGGCCGGCAGAGGATAAAACGCAAGAGCAAGCGAAAAATAAGGAGATAAATAAGGATAAGGAAAAGGAGCAGGAAAAGGAAGAGGAGCAGGAAGTTGTCATTACCTGCCGGGGACCGCTGCGAATTCGACCTGTGGATGATGTGATACCGTCTGCCGAGGGTAACAAGCTGGAGCTTACCGCCTATGGCTCACCTGTGCGAGTCCGACGCGAGAACGAAGAAGTGCTTCGGGCTGGGCAGATACGATATAACCTGGAACATAAGACTGTTGCTCTGAAGTCAGGCAAAGGACACAAAGTATGGCTATCGATGGGTCAGGGGCAATACGCTACTTCTGATAACGAAGTGATTTATGATCCGTGCACTGGGCTTACTTTCGACGGACGGCTTTTGGCTACTACCGATAAGGGACAGATCGAGGCCAATCAGGGCCACTTGATCTTTTACCCCAGTCATCTCAGTCATCCCACCGATGCCGATAGTCGTAAAGACCCTCGGAAAAACGAGGCTTTACAGACCTTGCGGATAAAGTCTGTTAAACTGGGTGGGGGGGTAAAGATAACCGATCCCAATACATCCTACAGCAGCGATAAACTTCAGGCTTACTTCGACCGCGACGATCAGGGTAATTCCCAATTAAACCGTATTTTGGCCCAGGGGTCGGTCAGAATGGAGAACCCCGATTATTTGCTTGAAGCCAGGGATAATTTACAAATCACTTTTTTCGATGAACAGTCCGATTCGAGCCGGACTGTTCCATCTCTTGAGCAATTACAGGTTCGTGGACGGCCGGAATACATTATGGCAAAGGGGGCTGGGGGCGGGGTTTTGTTCAGGGACAAAAAGCAGAAGTTTGAGGTAACCGGCGACAAACTCGAAGGCAACGCGAATAATAGCGACATTGCCAGGCAGGGATTCTGGCAGATATGGGGTCAGCCCGCGGAGGTTAAACTTGCTAAGCAGGGCAACTTGCAGGGTAAAATCATCCAGATCGATTTAAAAACACGTTACTGTACCATACCCGGTGAAGGTGGTATCAATGCCATGATTGCCGACGATTTGGCCGGCAACGCGATGGATAAGCCGCGACCTATCGAGATTAAATGGCTTGAGGGAGCCGGTTATAGCATTGACGCTAATGAGGTTGTCGCTCGTGAGGTTACCGCGTGTCTTGAAAACCGGGAATCTGACGCGATATTTTATGATGTATTGAGTTGTCCGGAGATGAATATTACTCTTCGTGATGAGGAAAAAGAAAATACATCTAAAAAGAAGACTCTTTCTGATTTATGGGCTAAGGGGCCGGGGGTACGATTGGTTCGAGAGGCTTATGATCCCTGTACCGGCGGACTGATGATGCGGATGGAAATGGAGACTCGGCAGTTGCATTTCGATAAAGCTGCCAATCTGCTTACGGCCCTTGGCGAGGGCCTGATCGAAATTTCCGATTATCGCTCGGCTAATGTACCGCGGACGTCCCGTCCGCATCTTGACGGTAAGCGGGACAAAAAGGAGCCTCTCGATAATATACTGTCTTCTTCTCTTGGCGAGCTTGGCCCCGCTTATACGATGATTCGTTTCTTAAAGCGTATGGAGTACAACCTTGATACAGAGAAGGTGTTTTTCTATGACGGTGTTGGCTTGCGTCGCCTGCCGATTTCCGACCAGGTTCTGGCGGATTCCTCGGACCGGTCGAATATACCGGGCCTGATGGTATTGGATTGTGATGAGCTTGAGGTCGCCCGCGGTCCTTCCGCTCCGGACGATAAGGTTAAGGATGTCGGAAGCCTGGGTTACCTGCGAGCAGGTGGAAATGTCGTATTTGAGGTAATTCAGTCGCCCCGGGAGCGGCACTTTTTTGCCGGCCGGTCGCTGTTATTTGACCGGCAAACAAACACTGTTACCGCGTATGGTAGCGAGTTATCGCCGGTACGTTTCGATCAGACGCAGATGTTATGGTTGAAATATAATATCGAGACGGGCGACTTTTCCGGCAAACCCATCGGCCAGAGCGTAGTCCCTGATTGATTTGTACCGCAGGCGTCTCGCCTGCAGTTATCTGTACTACCGTTAATGGAGCGGTAGCCACCGAGCCTTCGAGGTGGATGGTTTGCGATTTCCTGTCATTCGTCATTCGTTATTCATTCCTCATTCTAATTTCTTAATTCCTCATTTTCTTCTTTCTTCCACCTACAACTCATAACTCACCACTCTCTTACTACTGGGATAATCCGCATAGTCTGAACAGCTTACGGTCCGATTAGACGGTCTGTATCGTAAGCTGACGAAGATATTCCGACTGCGCCGGTTATGGTGATAAAAAACCACGTTTTCAATATAGATATAGCCCTTTTAAGCTAAATCTCACCTCCTTGTCCGTCGATACTCACAGCGGGGCAGGGAAGGAAAACGATTAAACCTGGGTTAAGAAAGGGTGGTGAGAAATGAGTTATTTATTGGAATTATTAGGTAAGGGTCTTGAGCAGCCGTCGCTGATGGGCCTGGTTTTGCCGTTCACAAATCCGCTCAGTCCGGAAGAGATAAAGATGTTGGAGGAGTTTGTCGGCAAGGACCCTGCTCATGTTGCGAACCAATTGCGACTGGGCATCCATTATGCGCAAAGCGGAGCCGATGAGCGGGCTGGTGTTATGTTTCGTGAGTTGTTGGAGGCAAATCCGGAATATCATGAAGCCCGGATTGCCTGGGCAGCCATGAATGCCGGAACCGGCGAACTGAATCAGGCTATTGATCGGTTGGAGCAGGCTTATCGTCAGGGCGGAAGTGGTTCGCGAGAGGGCCGAATTTTGTTTGCGTTGGGTTTTTGTTACGAACAGCAGGGTAATACTGAACAGGCCCTGAAATTTTATCACGAAGGCTGCTCCTGCAAGCCCTATTTGCGTAAGACTCGACAGCGGTTGGCAGCCATTTATCTCGTTAAAAAGGATTATGACAAGACCATTGACCAATGTCGTCTTGTGCAGGAACAGCATCCTGAGGATGTGTGGAACTATCTGGTTTTGGGTCATCTTTACCTTCACACGGGCGATTTCGATCAGGCCGAGAGTTGTTTTGGCCGGGCCTTGACGATAGAGCCGGACAATTTCGAACTATCTGATGAACAGACCGAGGCCCTCGCCGAGTCTGGACAGATTGACGATGCTATTGCCCGTTTGCGGCAGATTATCGAACAGCAGGGCGATTTCCCGGACTCTTATGTACGCCTCGCGGACCTTTACAGTCGGCTTGGCGAAGACCAGCAGGCTGTCAACCATTATCAGCGAGCTTTGGAAATTCATCCGTGTTATTTGGAGGCTGCCGTCAAACTTGGTACTCAGCACTTGCGTATGGGCCGTTATAACGAGGCCGCCGGCAGATTCAATCTCGCGGTCGAGATTAACGATCAGCTTATTGGCGCCTATATTGGTTTGTCTTTGGCTCAGACGTACCAGGATAAAACTGCCCAGGCGCAGGAAACGCTTGAATTGGCTGCTGCTTTACAGCCGAACACTAATCTGCTTTTTATGGAAATGAACCGATTGCAGTTCAAGGCTGCGCAATCGCAGAAAGATGCTCGAAAATACCTCGATTGGGACGATTCTAACCAGACTGACATAGCTGATAAGGATGATATGTTGGAAATCCAGATGCAGCGTTACCGCCGAAAGATGGAGGAAAACCCTAATCAGGCGGAGCTGTTTTATCATTATGGCTTGTTGTTGTGGAACACTGGTGACCTCGACCGGACCATCGATAGTTTTCAGAAGGCTTTGGTGATCAATCCTTCTTTTTTCAGGGCCAAAATCAAACTGTCTTTGGCTCTCAGGGAGGCGAATCGCCGACAGGAGGCTGAGGAGCCGCTTCGCCAGGCCTTTCAATTGGAGCAGGAATATATCGATTTGCATTATCATCTTGGCCTGATGTATTGTGACAAGATAAAATTCGCCTTGGCCATCGAGCATTTTCAGGACGCGCTGAAAAGTGATGGTCAGGAGGCTGACGTTCATGCAAACCTTTCGCTTGCCCTTCAGAACATGGGTCTGATCGATCGTGCCGCGGCTGCCTGGCAGGCCGTCTGTGAACTCGAACCGCAAAGCTCGCTCGCCTTCCAGGCCCAGCGTTCTTTCACAACCCTGAAAGAGCACATGCTGTAGGGTGGGTCTGGGCTTACGCGTTTTTCTTCTAAAGTGGGAGGCACACTCCGTGTGGCGATTTTCCCTGAAAGGGCGAAAGAAAGCAATCTACAAAAAGCGTGAACAGTTATATTTTTCCTTATTAGCCCCCGATGTAAAGCATGTCCCCGCGTAGGCGGGGATCGGGGGATTCTTCTATTTATTCGCCCTGAAAGGGCAAAATAGAATAGCCCAGGGCAATCGCCCTGGGTAAAAGGAACAATATATATTTTCACGCCCTGAAGGGGCAAAACAAAAAACTTCGTAACCGTTCACACAATTTTATCTCGCCAGACCCCAAAGGGCTTTTAACAATAATAGCCGCGGGTGCAGGGAGCGTAGCGACCGAAACCCGTGGTTAGGTTATCCCGCCAATTAATCCTGACCCTGAAGGGGTCAAATAAAAATGGTCGCAAGTAGAAAGACAGTCTTTTAGGGCGGGGTCTTACCCCACGCGGCTTTCTATTACTCGCCATTGGTTCCTTCTGTCTTCTGATTTCTTAATTTCTTCTTATTGGATGCTGAGTCCCGACTTGTCGGGATTGGACGTTCATTTCCCCTCATCTTCCCTCGTCCACCCGTCCACCCGTTTCCTCCTCTCATTCTGATTTCTTAATTTCTTTTTATTGAATGCTGAGTCCCGATTTATCGGGGTTGAATGTTGAACGTTGGACGTTCATTTCCCCTCATCTTCCCTCTTTCACCCGTTCACCCGTTCACCCGTTCACCCGTTCACCCGTTCACTCGTCCACTCTCCTCCTCACCCACCCGTTTCCCCGTTTCCCCGTTTCCGCCTTCCTGACAATATACCAAACAGGCACAAAAACAGTAAAATATCCAATTTAGTTGATGGAAATGTCGATATAAGTGCTATAATTTCATCAGGATGACGTAGTGATTGTGGATTAAGGTTTTTCTGTTATTATATAGGGTAATGAATATGGCGAATTGCAAAACTGTACTTTTTTTGATGTTGATTTTGACACTGCCTTTCTCTGACGCGGTCGGCCAGGACCAGTCCGATAACTATCCGGACGATTCTCTGCATTTATATGCCATGGCCCGTGATTTATGGTCGCCGGTCGAGCTTCAGTCCCTCAATTACGCACCTATGGCGTTTGATGCTCTTTTGGTTGAGCATCGTCTCAGGCGGGCATGTCTTCTGCTTGAGGCGGCTGTGGCCATGGACAGGGCGAACACCGTAGCCTGGCGGGACCTTTTGGACATATATATATCCGAGCCTGTCAACGACCCTGGCCGGACTATGGACGCTCTTATACAGTACAGTTTAATTGAAACCAGGGATCACGGCCCGGTGGATGCCTGGCTCAGGTACCAGCTTGACGGCTTTAGTGAGCGTAAAACCCGCGAGTTTTTCCTTCAGCAGTCGTACAGCCAGTTGGTCAATTATCCTGTTATCCAGGCTGAGATACTTGTCGAATTGGGTATTTTAGCCTTGGAAAAGGGTGATACGGACACTGCGCGCGACAATTTCGGCAATGCGTTTTCTCTTTCGAAGTATAATTTTAGCGCTCTTGCTTTGTGGCTGGAGTTGCCCCCGGCGATTCCCCAGTCTTTGCCTGATGCCTCTGCGCAACAGATTGAGCAGCAGCAACAGCAGAGCGAAATGGTACGTTTGCTACACACGGCACTTCAATGGCGGACGCGGCTTTTGACCAACCCTTACGATTTACAGGCGGTGCTTGAGTTGATCGGGGTGCTTGAAAATAATGGCGGGGACAGGCTTACTCAGCAATATTACAATCATGCCTTACGTTTGATCGGGCTTATGCCCCGGCAGCCCGGTTTGGAGGAGGAACTGCGACTCAAACAGCTTGTCGGCGCTTATAAGAGCGGGCAATACCATTTATGCCTGAAAATCGCCGCCGAGGCCCTGAAAAAACAACCTGACGACCTGTTGCTCAATGGTATCAGGGCCTTAGCCTTGAAAGAGATAGGAATGTCTGAAGAGGCGAAAGAGGTTCTTTCGCGGGCAACTGATAAGGCCGTTAGAGAAATTGGGGTGTCCGGTAGAGATTTACAGACGGAATTGGCGTGGTTTTTCTGTTTTATCGAGCCTGATCCCGCCCGTTCTCTCGAATATGCCCGGCAGGCTTATCAGGACCGCAAGGATGACACGGGAGCCTCGAACACTTTGGCCTATGCCTGTGTGCTTAATAGTCATTGGACTCGTGCTGAGGAGCTACTTAAAAAAACCGACTCTAATGACCCGGTTGCCGCCCTGGCATGGTCTAAGCTTTATTTGGCCCGTGATGACAAAAAATCCGCTTTGCAAAGCCTTCAGGCTGTCAATATCAACCGGGCAGGCATCCTCGCCACGGCTATTGAACGAGAGTTGCAGCAGATTGAACTGAAAATCGATACTGAACTAAAGCCTGACGCTGAACAGACCACCGCCCAGCCCACAGCGGATACAGTGGAGCCTGCGTCCCAGGCATTGGATTATATTGAGCTAACATTAAAATCTGAGTTTGAGGGCAGTGATTTGCTGCTTCCTGAGAAGCCGCAGGATTATATTCAATGTCGGCTTCGCTTGAAAAATGATGTTTTTGGTTATGACGACCCCCTCTCGGCAAAAATATATCTGACTAATATTAGTAATACGACTCTTGTGTTGGGGCCGAAAAGTTTTCTTGATCCTCATATTCTTATTGCCGCCGAGGTTACACCGGGCAAACGTAGAGCCGCCGCCCGGTCGGATTCTTCGAATCTGATACCTTTGGCCCATCGTTATATGAACCGGAATATGATTTTGCTCCCTGGCGAATCCGGTTCTGTTACTGAAACGCTTAATATTGGTCCTTTGCGTGAAATTCTCCGGAAGCATCCTCAGCAATCGTTCCGGATTAGTTTTCACGTCTTTTTGGACCCGATTGTTAATGAGAAGGGCGATATAGTTGGCAGAATCCCTGAAATTCAACCTGAGCCGGTAACTGTTACCCGCAGGGCATATATTCCCACGCTCGAGCGTCTCAAAGCCCAGCAGAACTTCCTTCGCGAGGGTACTCCCAGCCAGCGAATTCGTGCCACGCTTTTGCTTGCCGGTTTGTTGCTTGAGGCTGAGTTAGCCAAAAAGGAAGGCGCCCTTGCCTATCGACCTCGCCGGCTCAACACTCGGGCTATTCGCGACATGATAATTGACAACCTTGATCATGCTGATTATCGCGTTCAGGCCTGGAGTGCTTATGCGCTTGGCGGACTGGAGTTGGACGCTTCGGATCCCACGCTCGAAAAACTGGGCCGAATGTTTAATCATCCTCAGTGGTTCGTTCGTTTTATGACGGCCTATGCGTTTTCGTCCAGGGGTGATATGACGGAGTATTTACGCTGGGCTGCTTTTGACAAAAATGACATCGTCAAACGCCAGGCCCTTCTTCTACAGAATAACAAGTGGGAAGTCATTGCCGTCCCGCTAGAAATCCCTGCAGACGACGAAAACCCCTCCGAATCCGACACATCTGCAGCCCGGGCCGAGCCTGCCAGGTAATATCAGGCAGGACATAATGGGTCTTATCAAAACTTATGATGATAGTGGAGATGGTCTGAGCGAATAATAGCAGAAAAGAATTGATGATTTTGTGTTTCAGCTTACCAAGGATGAATTTGAAGACTTGAAATGCCAATCTGGCATCTCAAGCTGGGGCGGTCGCAGGTATGCGCC
>Ga0255400_10089_pt1 | contig 11022 bp, 11 predicted proteins | sample ANMaggSeSYBR01G7_FD_182117 | JGI IMG/M metagenome (GOLD analysis project Ga0255400, IMG submission 182117) | Sediment cell enrichment communities from methane seep in Santa Monica Basin, California, United Staets - ANME aggregate JGI... | ecosystem: Environmental > Aquatic > Marine > Cold seeps >... | reverse complement strand
TAAGTATTTTTTCAACACCATGCTTTTCAAAACCTTCAATGGGACAGGAATCAATTTTTTCTGATGCCGCAGTTGTCATAATGTTTGCAAGCGCTATATAACATTGTTTGGAAGCCCAGGCATAGGGATTCATCCTTGGATAAACTTCAGTTTCCATGTGATTTTTATACTTTGCAATATAAGCTTTTGTGACATCATCCGGTAATCCCCGTCTTTGAAAATTTTTTGTGACATATTCGGCTGACGGAACAGTCAGGTCCGGTTTTGACAAAAGGACTATCACGTGGCTTGCTTCAGTAATCTGAGGTTGATCCCAGCAGAATGGCCGGAGTTTCTTTTTTACATCATCAGAACTTATGACCATGAATTTCCAGGCTTCGAGCCCAAAGGAAGAGGGCGACAGATGTGCTGCGGTCATGATTAGATCCATATGGGTTTTTTCGATCTTTTTTTTAAGATCAAAATGCTTACATGCATGACGAAAATTTAATGCTTTAATTACAGAGTTCATAGCTTCTCCTTATTGTTTTTCTTCATTGATCAGCATTTTCACCAGATGTTCGCACAAAAACATTATTGACTCAATATCAAGATGCTGGATAATTGTTTCATCAAAAAGTAGTTTTACATCTGCTTCAAATCCATCACTTTCATCCCAGAATAAAAGTATCGCCGGTATCTTGGGGAACACAGGAAAATACCAGGCAAGATCAGGCGATTCATACTTGTCTTTGACATTCCTGCCACCTGCATTTTTACATGAAAGCTCGAGCTTTTTTATATTTGCAGTAAATGCTTTTTTCAAAGGTGTCTCGATATGATCTCGCATTGAGACTATTTTTGAGACAGTATTGGGAAATTCCTTAAAACTTTTCATATTCCCGGTTGGTTTGGAAATCCCTCCCTGGGCCATATGAATATGCACAAATGTCTGCTCATTTTTGGTCAGCTCATTGCCTGAGTCATCAAGGATGCTCTCTTTTGTTATAGAGATTTTTTTGTTGAAATAGGGGAGAATAATCTGATCAACGCCATTGTCGGTTTTAAGAGTACCACCAATGCGCAGGGCAATATCTTCTAACTTCATTGAGGCAGACTTTTGTTTTGCCCACTCAAGGGCTTCTTTAGCCATGTCTCTTTTCAGCCATTTGCCTTCTTTATATTGTTGTTCAAGTTCCTGTTGGGCTGCTTTTAAAGTGTCAGGATTAATGTGAGGACAGTTTTTTAAGGGATGTTTTTCTGAGACTACCATTCCTGCAAAAGCAATACATGTAAGGAATCCGCAATCTTTACAATTGGTTTTTGGGAGTACTTTTTTATAGAGGTCTACTACGGAAAGAGCCATTGCCGGTTGCCTTGCCAGTTACCTGGATTGTAACCTTGAAAATTTGCCAGGCAGTGTGAAAGAGGCTGCCTGGCAAATACAATTATTTATTCTTTATCAAAGTCGTCTTTTTCAGCACCACAAATAGGGCATGTCCAGTCATCTGGAAGAGCATCAAAGCCTGTTCCGGGAGCAATACCATTATCAGGGTCACCTTCTGCAGGGTCATACACATAACCACAAGGTCCACATACATATTTATCCATTATAAATCTCCTTAAATATTAGTTACAATTTACTTGTATTCTTATATCATACTAATCTGAACTAATATAAATTAAAAGCAAAAATTAGGCCAGTTACAATAACTCAGTTTTTTTAAGGATAAATATACTCCCTTTATAAGATGCTATGATCACAACGACATATAATATTAACATTAGTGCAGTCATTTATATAATCTCCTTTAATATGGTTCTTCTAATATGATTCTTCATTAGTTACTTCGTCTTTAGTAAGTTTTTTTGAATCCATAAGTTTCCAGACATAAATGACATAGCCAAGGACAATAGGTATGCCTATTGCCACATAGGTCATGACAGTCAAAGTGTACATGCTTGATGAAGCATTATAGATTGTAAGGCTTGACTGAAGATCAAGTTTTGACGGATAAAACGCAGTATTATTAAATGCAGGCAACATCAGCACAACAAGGCCTACAAATACAGTTCCAAAGCCACTGAACCATATTCCTTTATCACTTCCTTTATCACTTCCTTTAAATGAGGCTGTAAAAACTCCATATACAACAAGCAGTACACCTGCAAGCAGCATTATAAGTAAATGGGGCAGAGCTAAAAGAGTTGATAGATATTTATACGAGACTAAAGAAACTATACCTGCATCATCTACGCTGAATCCTTTCATAAAAAGAATAGAGATAAGGACATAGAGCAAAAAGGGCAGGGCAATAAGAAAGTTTCTTAAGGTGCATTTGCGTAGTCTTGATTCAAGATCAGGTGTTGAAGAAAGATCAATGCTGTTTAAAAGGTATAATGTCCCCAAAACTCTGGCATTAAATACAAGAAATATTCCCAGGCTCAGATTGAATAGAGAAAAAGCAGCTTCAAGTCCTCTTAAGTTGATGCCAAGCAAGGTATAATCCCAAGTTACTTTGTTATAAAGATCAAGTGTGAAATTTGAGCCTGTATAAAATGTACCGACGGCTGCACCAATAAGCAGCACACCGACTGAACCATTTATAAAGAGAAACAGCTCATAAACAGTTGATCCTAAGACATTGTCCGGTTTTTTTCGATATTCATAGCTGACAGCCTGGATAATAAATGAAAAAAGAATCAGCATCCATACCCAATAGGCACCACCAAAACTTGTTGCATAAAATTTGGGGAAAGATGCAAATAATGCACCACCAAAAAGGACAAGAGTTGTAAAAGGCATTTCCCATTTACGCCCAAGGGAGGTCACTACTAATGATTTCTCAAGCTCGGTTTTAGCAACCTGCCATAAAAGAGTCTGTCCTCCCTGGACAAAAGTAAGAAATAAGAAAAGAGCACCAACTATGGAACATATTATCCACCAAAGCTGTTGCAAGGTCGCATAGTCAAGATTTGATATCATTTTATAGTTCCTCCTTTGGTCCAATGGATATTTGCTTAAGCATAATTTTTATTTCAGCTGCAAGCAATAGTGTAAATACAGCAAAGAACATAAAAAAAGTAATCTGAACATTTACTGCTGCAAGATTTGTAGTTGATATTTTAACAGGCAAGAGTCCGTAAATAGCCCATGGTTGACGGCCAACCTCTGCTACAACCCATCCTGATTCCTGGGCAATCAATCCTAAGAGGCCGGATATCAAGCCAAGGGGAAGCAGCCATTTCTTTTCAGCAATAGTCCCTTTGAGTGAATAAAAAAGAAAAGCAGCAAAAAGAAGAGGAAAGAATGTACCTAAAGCCACCATAATATGAAATGAATAGTATGGGATGGCAATCGGCGGAACTGCTTCTTCCGGTTTATCAAGATACCCGTAGCCGATATAGTCCTGGTTTTTTTTAAATTGTGCCAGGGCAAGCTCTGCTTTCTGGTTATTGTTTTCTTTGCGTGCCTGTTTAAACTCTGCAAGGTCATTTATTGCTTTTTTGCCTTTAGCTATTTTTGATGCGACACTTTCTATGCCCTGCTCTTTATTACCATATACAAGGTCGTCAATCCCGGGTACAAATGAGTCAAGGGAACGATTTGCCAAAAGAGAAAGAGCCCATGGGATTTTAACTTCCACAAGAAAAGGGTCCTGATCATCGCCAGGTTGTTTAGAAGGATTGAGAATTCCTGCCGCAACAATGGGAGCTCTTGTTTCGCCTTTATATAAACCTTCAATGGCGGCAAGCTTCATTGGTTGTTTCTGGGCAACTTCATAGGCAGCTTCATCTCCGGTAAAAGCAACATAACTTGAGGCAAGTAATCCAAAAACAGAAGCCACAATAATGGATCTTTTTGCCATTTGAAGATGTCTTCCTTTTATTAGAAACCAGGAAGATATTGTAAGTACAAAAAGGGATGCAAATAAAAATCCGGAACTTGAAGTGTGAACAAATTTAGACACTGCAACAGGATTGAAAACAACTTCAGCAAAGTTGTGCATTTCAAACCGTGCTGTTTCAGGATTAAATAGCATGCCAACAGGGTTCTGCATCCAGCCATTGGCAACAAGAATCCATATAGCAGAAAGGTTTGAACCTACAGCTACCATCCATGTAGAAAAAAGATGAAATTTCTTTGAAACCCTGTTCCATCCAAAAAACATGACTGCAAAAAAGGTTGCTTCAAGAAAAAAAGCAAAAATGCCTTCAATGGCAAGAGGCGCACCAAAAATATCTCCAACTATCCATGAATAATTAGACCAGTTTGTTCCAAACTGAAACTCAAGAATAATTCCTGTTGCAACTCCAATTGCAAAATTGATCCCAAACAGAGTCATCCAGAATTTTGTAAGGTTCAGCCATTCTTTATTGCCTGTGCGTACATAAATAGATTCAAAAAAGGCACACAAAAAAGAAAGCCCAAGTGTCAGTGGTACAAATATCCAATGATACATGGCTGTAAAAGCAAATTGTGCTCTTGCCCAGTTCACCATACTCAAATCAATATCCATAATTAGTTTGTCCCCCTATTAAGTAAAATCGGTTAAGTAAAAATTATTTGTTCAAGGAAGCATCCCTTGTAATTTGTTCAAGGACATAACTTCCTTTTTGTTCGTCAGTCTGGAATTTTGTATTTAAAAAGTTGGGAAAGAAAAAAAGTTTCAGGATAAAAAACATCACAAAAAGTTTTATCAGGATAATTGTCCATAGCTTTTTCCCAAGGACCATTCCTTTAAAGCCATCGCGGTAAAACAAATAGATGTTATTAATAGCTGTCATTTATTTAAGGGAGTGAATAAAAGCAGCGTTTTGGTGAGATTACTTCACCCTTTTCTTTTAAGGATTTAATAGCTTTGGAGACTTCTTTGCTATCAACTCCGAGTGATTTGGCAATATCGCCGGGGCGTACAGGCTTGTCTGCATCTTTCATTGCTTTTAAGATTTGATTTTCCATTTTAGACCTCTTGATTTTGCTGTTAATAATAGAGAATTTTGTTACTACTAATTTAAAAGCAATTAATATGCCATGTGGTGTAAGGTGCGTAATTAGGCTTTATTCAATAATGCCGGTATGAATTTGATGGGGTTTGATACAGTTATGTTTCATAGAAATCGAGACGTAATTGTCTCGATTCAGACTTGGTCGGCAAAATCTTTTACTTCTTTATTGTTGGCAAGGAATCTGTAAAGTGTTGCTCTTCCCACGCCCAAAAGCCTTGCAGCCTTAGATTTGTTGCCACCACTTTTTTTGATGGCAGCCTGGACTGATTTTGTGCTGAGTTTGCCTTTAAAAGAAAGGCTTTCCTGCTCCGGAGCTCTTTTTGAAACCCCAAGTGCAACATTTTGGTCCTGGGTAATTTCCAAAGGAAGGTGTGAAGGCATGATTTTTTTACCCCGGGACCTTACCACGGAAAACTGGATCACATTTTTTAATTCTCTTACATTTCCCGGCCAATGGTAATCAAGCATGGCATCAATGGTCTCATCAGCAAGCTCGGGTAGAGCGTGGGGGCTTTGCTGTTCAGTTTCTTTTAAAAAATGAGCAGCCAAAAGAGGGATATCACTTTTACGTTCCCGGAGGGGGGGCAGATTAATGGGAATAACATTTAGTCTGTAAAAAAGATCTTCTCTGAACCTGCCTGTTTTAACTTCTTCTTTCAGGTTTTTATTGGTTGCACTGATGATCCTTACATCCACAGAGACTTTTTTCTCCCCGCCGACTTTTTCAAAGGAGCCTTCCTGTAAAAATCGTAAAAGCTTTACCTGGGTTTTCAAAGGCAGCTCAACCACTTCATCCAAGAAGAGTGTGCCCTTGTGGGCAAGTTCAAATCTTCCTTTTCTTTCTTTAACTGCTCCTGAAAATGCTCCTTTGACATGCCCGAACAATTCACTTTCCACAATTCCTTCGGGAATGGCTCCGCAATTTATCGGAACAAAAGCACCATTTCCAAATGAGCTGATATCGTGAATGGCACAGGCTACTCGTTCTTTACCGGTGCCAGTGTCTCCTGATACATGAACAGGGTAATTATACAGGGCAACATCCTGAATCTGCCTGAAAATATCCTGCATGGTTTTGTTTTTGCCAATAATGCCTGCAAAGTTTGACAAGTTTTCAGCTTTTAAGGAAAGATTAAAAGAGTCAGTCATATCCCTGAACGAAGCTATTACACCTTTTAATACATTGCCATTATTATGAATTGGAGAAACAGTCATTTCAACCTGACGGTTGGAGCCGTCTTTTGTGATGATGGTCACTGGATATTCTAAGGCTCCGGATTTAAAGTCAGGGATATTATCGCAAAAAGAACATTTTTCTCCGCAAAATGGTGCTTTAAAAACAGCGTGGCAGTCGTTCCCGATAATTTCTTCTTTAAAATATCCGGTAATTCTTTCTGCTTCTTTATTGAAAAATGTAATAATTCTGTCAGGTGTGTGGGCAATAACCCCGAGTTTCAGGTTATCAAGAACAAGAAATAGATTGTCATGGTCAAGTAAAGTATGTGTCAGATCAGTCATAGTTCATATAAATGACACATTTGTGTATCAGGTGCAATCTTTTTTTACAATTTTTTCCGGAGAAAATTTATTCATAGGTGATACAGTTTCTGGGACAATTTTTTATGGCTTCATGGATATCTTCATCTGAATAGTTGTCTGATGCGTAGCTCTCTACGGGGAGTGCCTCAACAAAGCCTGCATCATTGATCTGAAATGCGTGGGGGGCAAGCTCAATACATATTTCACAGAGTATGCAGCATCCCAGATCAATGGCAGGGGTTTTAATGGACAATAATTTCTCTGTTATTTAAAATATCGGTTTAACAGTCCCTGGAATGCCAGTCCATGACGGGATTCATCTTTGCACATTTCATGCACAGTGTCATGAATCGCATCATAACCTAGCTCTTTTGCTTTTATGGCAATTGCTTTTTTCCCGGCACAGGCACCATTTTCAGCAAGAACTCTTGCTTCAAGGTTTGCTTTTGTGTCAGGTTCAAGTACTTCACCTAAAAGCTCTGCAAATTTTGAAGCATGGTCAGCTTCTTCAAAGGCTATTCTCTTATAGGCCTGGGCAACTTCAGGGAATCCTTCCCGATCAGCTTGGCGGCTCATGGCAAGATACATGCCCACTTCCGTACATTCACCCATAAAGTTATTTCTTAATCCTTCAAGGATTTCAGGATCAACATCCTTGGCAACACCAATAACATGTGCATCAGCCCAAACAAGTTCACCTTCCTGTGCTGAAAATTTTTCTTTTGTTGCGCCGCATTGAGGGCATTTTTCCGGGGCATTCTCACCATTGTATGAATAACCGCATATCGAACAAACATAAGTTTTCATTCTACTTTTTCTCCTTTGTTGTTTCATTCCACCAGCCTTTATCAATATGGTTTTGTTTTTCTCTCTGAGCAAGATTCAAAATCTTATATCCGGAATCAAGTAAAATTCCATAGACAACTCCGCATCCCGGATCTTCTCTGTGCTCATCACCATTTTGAGCAAGCTGGATCATTTGTTTTGCAAGCTTAATTGTGTCTGCAATATTTGTGTCACATTTTTTTTTAAGCATAAATACAAAAATTCATTTTAGGGTTTCCCTAGTGTAAAAGGGCAAAATATTTTCTAAATCATTTAATTAGATCTATTCAATAAACATGCCAGATTGTGATGAAAGTGTTATCAATGGGCATAAATATTACAGATTATTTTGTAATAATATTTTTTGTTGTATGATACGAAAACCGTATTATATTATGGTAATAGTGGTTTTTATGAATTTTTTTTGAGGTGATCTATGACTGAAAAGAATAAGCCTGTTATGCCTGAGGTAGTTACGGATGAGGATGGAAAAGAAGCAAAACAATTGATATCCCAGAATGTGAAACCAGATATGCTGTACCTGGTTCCTATTGCAGGACGCCCGCATTTACCGGCCCAGATCCAACCCCTTATTGTGAACAAGCAAATGTGGGAAAAAACCCTAAAAAAAGCCTCTGAGCTTTCCAATGGCCTTGTAGGACTTACTTATTTAAAAGAGACCAAAAAGCCTGATGTTACAAAAGAAGATTTTCCCAAGGTAGGCTGTATAGTGAGGATGATAAATTTTTCTGAAGTTGAGGGGAATCTTCAGTTTGTTGCCCAGGGGCTTGAAAGATTCAGGATTGTTCGTTTTCTATCTAATAAACCTCCTTTTGCTGTTCAGGTGGAATATTTTAAAAAACGTAGGGAAAACCCGGAACAGCTGAAAGCTTATGCAATCTCTATCATTAATTTAATTAAACAGCTCCTTGCTTTAAATCCATTATATACAGAGGAATTAAAACAATATCTTGGCCGATTCAGCCCGGACGATCCATCACCGTTAACAGATTTTGCTGCCGGCATAACAAGCGCATCAGGAGATGAACTCCAGAAGGTATTAGAGACAGTTTCTATTATGGGGAGAATGAAGATAGTACTGATGCTTTTACAAAAGGAGATTGAGATTGCAAAACTTCAGACAAAGATACAAAAGGATCTTAATGCCAATGTTGATGATAATAAGAGGAAGTTTTTTTTAAAGGAACAGCTCAAAGCTATTCAAAAAGAGCTTGGCATGGCAAAAGATGATAAAACATCTGATGTTGATAAGTTTAAAGAGAAGTTTGATAAATTAAAACCCCCGGAGCATGTTGTAAAACGGTTTGAAGAAGAAATTGAAAAACTCTCTCTTCTTGAGACAGGCTCTTCAGAATATGGTGTGACAAGAAATTATATAGACTGGATAACATCCTTTCCCTGGGGAATAAATTCACAAGATAATATGGATATAAAAAGAGCTGAGAAGATTCTTGACAGGGATCATGCCGGCCTTTCCGATGTAAAGGACAGAATAATTGAATTTTTTGCAGCAGGCATTTATAAAAAAGATATCTCAGGAACAATTATTCTTTTTGTAGGCCCTCCCGGAGTTGGAAAGACATCCATTGGAAAATCCATTGCCGAAGCTCTTGGAAGAGAATTTTACAGGTTCAGCCTTGGCGGCATAAGGGATGAAGCCGAGATAAAAGGGCACAGAAGAACTTATGTCGGTGCATTGCCCGGTAAACTTGTCCAGGCACTTAAAGATACAAAGGTCGGAAATCCTGTTATCATGTTTGATGAGATTGATAAAATCGGTTCATCATATCAGGGGGATCCTGCTTCGGCACTGCTTGAAGTATTAGACCCGGAACAGAATGCAGAGTTTCTGGATCACTACATGGATTTAAGAATAGACTTATCAAAGGTATTGTTTATTTGCACTGCCAACCAGCTTGATACAATACCGGCTCCTCTTCTTGACAGAATGGATATGATAAACCTTTCAGGGTATATAACCAGAGAAAAGATGGAGATAGCCAGAAAACATCTCTGGCCAAAATTGTTAAAGCGTAACAAGCTTACCTCTAAAATAATCACTATAACCGATCCAACCATACGGCAGATCATAGATGGCTATGCAAGGGAACCGGGAGTTCGGAGCCTTGAGAAACTTTTAAACAAAATTATCAGGAAAAGTATTGTCTCTATATTAAAAGAGGGGAAAAAACAAATTCATGTTAATATAAAAACCCTTGAAGATTACCTTGGTCCTGCAGTGTTTAAACAGGAAAAGCAGATTACCGGTGTAGGAGTTGTGACCGGCCTTGCATGGACAGCATTAGGCGGTGTAACGCTTGCTGTTGAAGTTGCCATGGTTCATGAAAAAAATCCCGGTATGAAGTTAACAGGGCAGCTGGGTGATGTTATGAAGGAATCTGCTGAGATTGCTGTAAGTTATATCCGATCCCATATAAAAACTTTTAACGGGGAGCCTTCCTTTTTTGACTCTGCTTTTATTCATCTTCATGTCCCTGAAGGTGCAACACCAAAAGATGGACCCAGTGCAGGAATTACTCTTGCCACAGCACTTCTTTCCCTTGTTTTAAATAAAAAGATAGATCCGCATATTGCCATGACAGGTGAGATTACTTTAACGGGTAAAGTACTTGCTGTGGGCGGGATAAGAGAAAAAATCATTGCTGCAAGAAGAACCGGCATAAAAGAAATTATTTTACCGGAAGCTGTTACAGCAGATTTTATAAAATTACCCGGCCATATCAAAGAGGGTATCAAATTTCATTTTGTGAAAAAATATAAAGAGGTCTTTGATATAGTTTTTAAATAAGCCGGGGGACAGCTGAGACTTTTATGAATATTAAGTCCCAGCCATCAAAGAAAGGAATCTCATTTTTGTCTGACAAGATGTGTTCCGGCATAAGGCTGTTATTTTTATGACTCATATTTAAAAGAGCTCTTACTGCATACCCGATTTTTACAGGATCGTTTGAATCTAAAAAAGGCAGGAGTGTTTCTATTACAGCTTTGTTTGGACTGGCATAAGTTTCAAGATAAGTACCAACTCCCCATAATGAACCCCTTTGAAGCATTTCATGTTCAAGAAAATTGCCTTGAGGATCAATATAAGAAAAAAGGATTTTTTCATATTCTTTTGCAAGGGTCTTATTGCGCTTTAATATTTCTCCCATGGCTTCAACAGATCCCCAGCCAATACCACCTGATTCATCATTAAGGTTCCACATAAGTCTTCTTAATATTATTCTTGCATCCTCAATTTTCTTTTTTACAAGCCTTTGGGTAAGATCGCCCATGGCAGCACTGCTCCGGAATCTTATTAAATCATCCAGACTGTAAAAATGAGAAAACAAAGGACCTGCAAGTACCTGTTCCGGAATTTGCCTTAGCTGATCAAAAGCATCTTCCCTGTTCTCTGATAAAAGAATCTGTCCAACTTGTTTTTTTATTTTTCTAAAATGTGGTTTTATCATATTAATGTTTTTTTCCTTTTTTTAAAAAATACGGAAAGGAATTGATTTGCCAATTGAGATCATTTTTTTACCAATAATAGTGTCTCTTATAATTATTTCTACCCCATTTTTCGCTGCTCTTTTTAGTTTTTCAGCATATAAATTGCCACCACTTCTCAGCGGGATACTGATTAAACGT
>Ga0255400_10088_pt1 | contig 11045 bp, 10 predicted proteins | sample ANMaggSeSYBR01G7_FD_182117 | JGI IMG/M metagenome (GOLD analysis project Ga0255400, IMG submission 182117) | Sediment cell enrichment communities from methane seep in Santa Monica Basin, California, United Staets - ANME aggregate JGI... | ecosystem: Environmental > Aquatic > Marine > Cold seeps >... | reverse complement strand
AAGGATTTTCGTCTCCTTCCCGAACAAAATCATCTAACAAGTTAAGATAAAAATTCATTTTTCCAGCATACTCTGGCTTGAAACGACCGGCTTTAAGCTCAATCGCTACCAGAGAATGGAGACGCCTGTTGTAAAACAATAAATCAATGAAATATTCTTTATTGTTGGCCACAATTCGATATTGATTGCCAATAAAAGCAAAACCGTAACCCAATTCCAACAGCACTTCTTTGATTTTTTGCACCATACGAGCTTCAAGTTGGGCTTCTAATACTGGCTCTGCAACACCCAGCATATCGAGCATGTATACATCTTTCATGGCCAGATCTGCTTGTTCCGCCAGGTGCTCAGGAAGAGCCTTCTGGAAATTGTGCTGTTTGTCTGGCAGGCAATGTCTTTCGTAAGCTTTTGATTGGATTTGATGAATTAGGACATTTCGACTCCATCGCATGGATATGGTCGATTCAAGATAATATCGCCTTGCCTCTTGATCTTTAACTTTGGAGAGAATTGCAAGATTTTGCCCCCAGGGAATTTCTCCAACAAGTTGTTGGAGATTTGTATCGTTTTTATATTCGAGATAAAACTGCCGCATATACCAAAGGTTTTGCACAGACAATCCCGTGCGCCCTGAAAAACTTTTTTGCAAATCTTTTGATAGCTGCTCAACAACAGATTTGCCCCACCCAAGTTGCTCCTGTTTCTCAACTATCTGTTTGCCAATCCATCAATAAAGCTGAATCATCTCTTTGTTGACAGAGGTAGCGATCCGGATTCGACTATCCTGGATGCGATCTTTCACGTCATCTAAAAATTTTAAATATTGATTTTGATCTATTGGCACTGGATTTTCCATCATTTGAATTTATTAGAAGATAACCTTGAAATCAGACTTAATCTATATTAATAATTATTCTTTTGTCAATGTATTTCATCTAATATTCATTGTTAAATAAACGACCGTTTTTAATTAATAGTAAAAAAAGGTATCATCCTTCATGCCAACACCTCAAGAGACCGCCTACCCGACGCTGAAGAAACAAATCTCCAAACACGACTTAGAGCGCATCTACTCTCCAAGTGCGTTGGAGGTAGCTTTTGTTGAGAAACACTCTCGTACTCCCCAATATCGAGTTTGTATGCTCACCCTGTTGAAATGTACACAACGATTGGGATACTTCGTGTTCCTCAGCAGGATACCCAGTGGTATCCCTAAATATATCGCAGAATGTATTGATTGGCCTTATACTGCGGAGGTGCTCGAAAAATACGATAATGCACGCGTTCGAACAGACCATATTAAGAAAATCAGGTCTTATCTCAACATCAACTCTGCAGGCGAAGCAGCGCGTTCCGAAGCTCGGAAAGCCATGGAAAAGGCTGCCTTCACCAAAGAAGACATCGTTGACATCCTCAATGTGGGTATTGAGGAGCTGATTCGCTTGCGTTATGAGCTTCCCAGATTCGACAGCTTGTTGCGTATGGCCTACAAGTCCCGAAGAAAAACCAACTATGGCATTTACACCACCGTATCGAACGCTATTCCAGAATCTACGCGCAATCATCTGGAAAATCTGCTCAAAATAGACCCAGAAACCAAGAGATCCTCATGGAATCAACTGAGGCAGGAACCGGGCAAGGTCACCATCAAAGAAATTGACGCAGCCATTGAGCGGCTCCAGTGGATTCGGTCTTTAGATTTTCCTTTTGATCCGTTTGCCTCTATCCCCTATGTCAAATTCCGCCATTTAGCCATGGAGGCCAAAAGCCTTAATGCCAACCGAATCGACTCAATCGCCCTACCAAAAAAAACTGTGTTGCTGGCCGCCATGGTTAAATCAGCCTTGGCTCGCACCATTGATGACATCGTCAATATGATGGTCAAAAAGATTAGAAAAATCCATTACGCGGGAAAGACCAGGTTTGAGGAATACCTCGAAAGAAATAGGAATAATACCGACCGCATCGTGACCAATTACAAGACTATTCACGATCATGCCTATAATGGAGCCGAAAAAGACCCAAACAAGAAACTCGCTGCCATCCAGATGCTTTTCGACAAAAATCCCGAACTCGTGGAATTTTCAACCCAGCACGCTGTATACGGCAGCAAAAACCACTGTCGTTTCCTTTTGCCTTTATTCCGCCACTCACGCGCAGCATTTTTTAAGGCATTAAATCAATTGGAATTCGTGTCATCAAGCTCCGATCAAGCCCTGTCTCAGGCAATCGCTTTTGCTCGGATCAACCACAAATCTCGTAGTCAGTGGATCTCAAGGGAAGCAGTTGATCCGGATACCGGAATATCGGTTTTCATGAATGATCTCTCCTGGATACCTGACAAATGGTGGTATCTGGTCACTGGTGAGAAACGAAGACAGAATGCCCTAAAACCATCGACCGTCGTCAATTTGAGATTTGCCTTTTCTCGGAACTCATCAATGAACTCAATTGTGCTGATATGTGTGTTGTCGGAAGTGAAGATTTTAGCGATCCTCGCGATCAATTTGTTTCCATAAAAGAGCTATTGGAAAAACTTCCTAAATATTCGGAAATCGTCGGCTTGCCAACTGGCACGGCTGGATTCATCGAACATATTAAAGGACATCTCAGGACTCAGGCTCAAAAACTGGATAACACTTATCCGGACAACAAGGAGTTTAGTGTCGATTCCAATGGGAATCTATGGCTCGCGAAACTCAAGGCCAAACAGAAAGCCCCAGGTGTTGATGAGCTCACAGAAATGATCAGGAGTCGCATGCCCCAGCGAAACATCCTCGATATCATTGTTGATACAGTAAAGACGCTCAATTGGTGTAAGCCGTTTGGCCCAATCACAGGATTCGAATCCAAAATCAAAGATCCGCTCATGTCTTACGCCGTAACCACGTTATGCTATGGCTGCAATCTTGGTCCCATGCAAACTGAGCGAGCCCTACCAGTTTTGAGTAGGAAGCATCTTGAATGGATCAACCGAAGGCACATTACTGAAGACAAGCTTGAGAAAGCGATCAACATCCTTTCAATGCTTATAATAGTTTCTTGCTACTGTCGTATTGGGGGACCGGTGAAACGGCCTCAGCTGATGGTACTCGCTGGGATGTCTATAAAAACAATCTGATCTCGGAATTTCACGTGCGATACGGCTCTTACGGGGGTATCGGGTATTACCTCGTGTCAGACAAATACATCGCTCTCTTTTCTCGGTTTATTCCTTGTGGTGTATACGAAGCCACTTTCATTTTGGACCCATTTTTTCCCAACAAGTCAGATATCAAACCACACACGATATATGGCGACACTCACGCCCAGAGCCTCACTGTATTCGGTTTGTCCTATCTTCTTGGCATCCAACTCATGCCGCGAATTGCTCATTGGAAAGATCTCAAAATTTATAAATTCAGCGGTAAATCCTATCCGCACATTGATGCAATGTTTACAGAAGATAAAATCGACGTGGATCTGATCAAAAAACATTTAATAGACATGCTTCAAGTTGCTGTCTCCATTATCAAAGGCCGGATTTCACCATCGTTTATTCTCCGAAGGTTGACCAGTGGAACTCGGAAAAATAAACTTTTTTATGCCTTCCAGGAGTTGGGGAAAGTCGTTCGCAGCGCATATTTGCTCAAATACTTACGCAAACCAAAACACAGAAGGAGTGTTAACCACGCTACAACTGTGAATGAAAGATTTAACGACTTCATTCAATTCGTGACTTTTGGAAACCAAGGTGTCATTGCTGCGAATTCCCGAGATGAACAACGGAAAATTATCAAGTACGGTCATTTGGTCGCCAATATTTTGATCTTTATGAACGTCCACGATCAGAGCAAAATCATGAACCAACTCATTCAGGCCGGTCATGTGATTACACCGGAAATGGCGGCTGGTTTGGCTCCGTTCAGAAAAGCCAATATCAATCGGTTCGGAGCCTATTTCTTGGACGAATTAAGGAAATCGATTGATGTTGAATATCAACTGGATGTGGTGTCGCCAAATTGATTTTGAACTGCGTGATTTTGTAGGAATTGGTTCCGTATCTCCATACGAACCCCTTCGGCAAATTAAAGTCCATGATGACTATACGATTAAGCGAATTTTTGAAGTTACTGGCAAGCAGGTCGAGGATGAGTGGCTATATGATGAGCAATTAAGTCGGTGGATGAAAAATAAAAACTTAAAGCCGGCACAGCGAACCGAAATTCAAACGCTACAAGAGCGAATGGAAGAGCTGAAACAAGTAAACCGAAAAATACTTGCGATTGCTGAAGTGCACAAAAAAAAACCATAGAAAAGATCATGTCTAAAAGTGACGCAGAATTAGGGTTAGAGTTTTTATTAGGAATACCAAAATAGTAGCCATGAAAAATTCCAGTTCTTTTTTATAAAACGGAAGTCCTACGGGACAAAAACGCAGCTATGTTTCCACTGGGCCATAAAGCAAAGGTATCGGCCGATGCGAGGATTTAAAAATATCGACACGACGACGGTATTTTTAGAATCTTTTGAGTCAATGTATCGGTTTTTTCGCCAAGCCCGTCCCCACAACCAGAAAATGCGCAAATGTTACAAAATCAAGTTGGATGAATTTAATGCTTTGTTTAATATGAACAGCGCATTGAATTTGGTTTAACATCCTTATCGCAATTGGCCGAAGTGTTATAGGCGGCGATTAAGTTGACAGTCCCTTTTTAGCGTTGCGGCGTTTAAAATGTGAACTTATTTTTGTGCGAATCTTAAATCCCGTGATGCTTCTTTTGCAATGGATAAAAGCGCTTCAATGCAAAATTTCCGGTGATCATAGTCTTTGAAACGCAATTCGGGAATCGCCAGGCTGATGCAACCTTGCAGCCTGCCGTTAAAATTGAAAACAGGGGCGCTCAGCGAACCAAGCCCTGGCGTGCGTTCACCTGAACTGGCGGCATATCCCTGGGATTTGATTGCATCAAGCTCTTCACGCAGTTGTGTGGCATTTATAATTGTGCTTTCCGTAATCTGTTGAAACGATGCGGTGCTTAAGAATTTTTCAACAAAATCCAGAGGTGAAAATGCCAACAGGCACTTTGAAGAGGCACCGGCATACAAGGGAGAATGCTCACCGATCGGCATACTCGCTTTCAAGGTTTGCTGGGACTCCAGACTATTCACACAGACCCGATCCATCTCCTCTATGATATTGAAATGAACGGTTTCCCTGGTGCGGGACAGCAACTTTTCAAGATAAGGAATAATAGCCCGGACGACCGGGTAGGTTGTTTGCAGAAACTGAAAATACACACTACCCAGACGATATTTACGTGTTTCCGAGTCCTGGCGGACAAAATCATAAGCTTTCAGCGTTTGAAGGAGCCTTTGTACCGTGGCCGGGCTAAAGCCAAGCAATGCACTCAAATCCCGAACTCCCCATGTCGAGTTATCTGCCTGAAACGCCAGCAGGATACGGAGTGCTTTTTCCACCGAGTTCATTTTCGATTCTTTTGATTTCATATTCACAGATGTCATTTCAAATACATTTTAGTTGGTGCCTGAATAAAAAACTTTTAAAACCGTAACCTATCGTTGATGCATTCAAAATGTCAATCTGTATTCAACCCGGCCACCGGAGAGCCGCATTTGGAATTAATCGTCTTAAATCTGTCTGTCAGCGGTTTGCCTTGCGTATCCCAAGCTGGTCAAGTGCAATGATATGTTTGCATATATTGGCAGATCCTTCCACCATTGTATAAAGAGGTACATCCCGATAATAGCGGGCGACCGGATATTCAGTGGAATAACCGTAAGCACCGAGAATCCGCATGGCAAAATTGGCACATTTATTGGCAGTCTCGCCGGCAAAATATTTTGCCTGAGCAACATCAAGCCCGTTGTTCAGGTTTCCCTGATCCTTTACCCATGCCGCCTTGTAAACAAGAAGCCGAGCCGCTTCGATCTCGGTTGCCATCTGGGCGATCATGTCCTGGTTCATCTGAAATTCACCGATGGGCTTTCCGAACTGTTTGCGCTCATTGCAATATTTGATCGCTGCATCCAGGCATGCCTGGGCAAGTCCAACTGCACCGGCTGCAGCGGAAAGCCGGGTCTGGTTGATTGAGCCGAACAGGATGTGCGTGCCGTCTCCCGGGTTGCCGAGAATATTTTCCTTGGGAACCTTTACATTATCCAGAAACAATTCACCGGTTGGGGCGGAGCGTGACCCCATTTTTTCCAGTTTGGAGGTTTTAATGCCGTCAAAGTTTTTAGGTTCTATCACAAATGCCGACAATCCCTTTGAACCTTTTGACCGATCCGTATATGCATAATAGATAATGGCGTCAGCAATATTGGCATTTGAAATCCAGGTTTTTGAACCGTTCAGCAGCCAGTGATCGCCTTTGTCTTGAGCTGTTGATGACATGGCCATTACATCAGAGCCTGCATCCGGCTCGGTAATCCCGAAACCACCCAGGTATTCCGTACTGACCAGTTTGGGTATATATTTTTTTTTGATTTCCTTGCTACCGTATTTAAAAATAGTATAAGCGCACCCTATGGTTTGCATGTTCACCTGAACTCTCAGGGAGCTTGATGCTTTTGCAATTTCCTCAGTAACGATTATTGCGGCAAGCCAGCCCATATTTTCGCCGTCATATTTTTCCGGAATAACGGTTCCGAAAAAACCGAGTTCCCCCATGGGCTTCATTACTTCCTTGTATGGGAAATAATGTTTTTCATCCCATTCGTCTGCATTGGGGGCAATCTTTTTTTTGGCAAAATCCTGAACCGCTTTTCTGAGCATTTCAAGTTCTTTTGAAAGTGCGAAATCCATAATTTATTCCTCCATAATTCTTTTTGAAGCCCTAAATTAGGCAAATAATGCCTGTCATAAGGAGGCTGCTTAAATGCAAACTATCAAAAATTTGTACAATGTTTTGCATGTTGAAACATAATTGATGTTATTTGTCAGATCTTTATATGTCAAGCCTTTTTGCATTTCCGGTGTATATTTTATCTGCCATGCTTATCATAATATATCGATAATATAGAATATATAGTCAATTTTATTGATATTTTTCTTTTGTTGCACCTCAAAGAATAGCCTTGACATCAGGGGTTTTCTGTGGCATTTGGTCTTTGAAACAATGTTTCGTATAGTGGAATATAGTGCCGGATCAAACTTTTTCCGGCTCCAGGATAGCGATGCCGGCAAGGCAAAGCTGTTCACATTGAAAAAACATAGTTAGGTAGGATGTTATCCTAGACTGGAGTGTAAGATATGAAAAAAAAAACGCACTTTGAACAAATACTTTTTACTGTTGATCAAGGTATTGCCACACTCACTCTCAACCAGCCAGAGACATGTAATGCAATTACAGATCCTCCCATAATCGCTGAAATTGAAAAGGTTTGCAGTTTGATTAACAATGATATCGAGATCAAGGTTTTGATAATAACCGGCAAAGATTCAGCATTCTCATCCGGTGGCAACATTAAGGACATGATAGCCAAAAAAGGGATGTTCCAAGGATCTCCTGCAAAATTAATGGAAAATTATAGAAAGAATATTCAGAGAATTCCCCTTGCAATCCATCAAATTGAAATACCGACAATTGCCGCTGTAAATGGCGCAGCTATCGGTGCGGGATGTGATTTGGCCCTCATGTGTGATATGCGGATAGCTTCGAAAAGAGCAAAATTCGGAGAGACATTTCTCAATGTAGGACTTATTCCGGGGGATGGTGGTGCCTATTTTTTACCAAGAACAGTGGGGATGGCAAAAGCATGTGAGTTGACTTTTACCGGGGATATTATTGACGGGTATGAAGCGTTTACTATGGGATTAGCAAATTACCTTGTCGAACATGAACTGCTTATGGAAAAAACTTTTGAGCTGGCTCGCAAGATTGCTTCAAAGCCTCCGGAAGCCCTACGAATGGCCAAAAGGCTTCTTTACATGGGACAATATTTAACTCTCCCGCATCTTCTTGAACAATCTGCGGCACTCCAGGCATTGTGTCATGATACCAAGGATCATATGGAAGCTTTATCTGCAATGTTTGAGAAAAGAATACCTCAATTTAAAGGGGAATAAGCAACCCTCGTTTACATATCCAGGAAGGATTAAGGGAGAGGAGATACTGTACATCGTAAGGACGTTTGTAAACATCAAGAACCATCTCCATGTTTGCCACAAAACTTCCGTTCTGCTCCGGTGGGATTACCCATCCTTTACGCTGCCAAGGCTTAAGTTCTTTTTTTTAAAATACGACGTATTGATTCATGAGAAATGCTGTCGATGTAATCAAGCTTAACAACACTATCAGCCAGCAACCGCAAGCTCCATCTTGAAAAACCTTCTGGTGGTTCGCTGCAACTCAAAGCAACAAGGTGCGCTTCAAAATCACCGTCCATCTTTTTAGTATACGCGCGGCTTCCTTTCCGGCCATTAAGTGCAACATCAAGACCATCAACGACAAAACGTTTTTTTGCTCGATCAATTTTACGCATACTAATTTTCAGCACCCGGGATATTTCTTCGTTTGTTGATCGTGCATCCTGATGTTCCCCCTCATCACAACCGATCAAAATCAAAGAGTTGAGTACCTTTTGTGATTTATGCTTACCCTTGCTCGCATTTTGTTTCAATACATCACGCTCGTCTTTAGTCAGTGTCACCGTAAATTTCTTCATCATCAAACCTCCTCGGTTGATTTTGAAGAATTGTAGTATATTTAATACGACATTCCAAGGTTGACATGACACTAGGTACATACCTGTGTGATACCACTTCCCATGAGTCCGGATCAAATTACCAACACCTTTTTAATATCCATTACCTTCTCCCTTTTCGGTTTGAGACATATTCAATCCGTTGATTGTGACTTTAAAATTTCCTGAAGGTGGTACTTTTAAAAGACGCTTAATGAATTTGGGTTAATTAACGCAACTATCGTACCAGTTTTTGGAAAGACCCTTGGTATTGGATTTAATATATTGTATTAAAACAATAAAAATTGACCGAATATAAGTGGTGATGAAGAATGCCATTGACTGTGGAATTGTATAGAAAGCGCTACAAGCCTCTCAAAGCGTTCTTAACGATGCTTTTTACATACTGCTTTCAAATTGAATATATAAAATGCTATACATGCAGAGTGGTCTATACATTCCGTTTTGATTATGACAACTTATGGGAGTGGATTGATGGATGAGATCGTACGTGAACTTTCAGACGAACTGCTTTTTGCGCTGTTGAATAATCCCTATGAAAGCCTGATTTTAATTGACAGTAAAGGGATCGTCCAATTCATGAGCAGCGCCACAGAAGGGCTCTATTCTGTATCATCCCGGGAGGCGGTTGGCCGCCACATCAGCGAAATAGGAGGCTTGGAAAGCGATTTGACCCGGATGCTTGAAACCGGAAAAGCAGAGATTGGCCAGATCTGGACCATAAAGGGTAAAAAATTTGTCGTCGCAAGAATCCCGCTGAAAAAAAAGGGTCGATTGATCGGAGCAGCGGCCAAATTGATGTTTCACGATCCGGATAAGATCAAGAAACTCTACATGCGCATCGAGACATTGGAAAAAGACCTTGATTATTACAAAGAGGAGCTGAACCAAATTATAGGCATCCGGTATTCCTTTGAGAGCATTATCGGAAACTCGGCGCTTATTCAGGAGGCAAAGGAGCTGGCGAATCAGGCTGCGGAATCGGATTCTTCTGTGATCATTACCGGCGAGTCGGGCACGGGAAAGGAATTGTTCGCCCATTCGATTCACCGGATCAGCAAGCGGGGGCAACAGAATTTTGTGCGAATCAACTGTGCTGCCATCCCCAAGGATCTCATTGAAGCAGAATTGTTCGGTTACGAGCCCGGGGCTTTTACCGGTGCCGGGCGCAAGGGAAAACCGGGCAAATTCGAATTGGCTGACAGGGGCACCATTTTTCTGGACGAAATCGGTGACATGCCACTCAATATGCAGGTGAAGCTCATGCGGGTGCTGCAGGAAAAGGAGATTGAAAGAATTGGTGGCGTTAAGCCCCGCCAGATAGACTTCAGAGTCATCTGCGCCACCAATCAGGATCTTGAACGGATGGTCAGCAAGGAGCTGTTCCGCCTGGATCTTCATTACCGGATCAACGTAATTACGATCAATCTCCCTGCACTCAGAGACATCAAAGAGGACATCCCTTTCATTTTTAACCATTTAATTAAAAAACTCTTACTGGGTAAAAAACAGTCGCCCCCTGCTGTGGCTCCGGATGCGCTGAGTGCACTGCAGCGGTACACCTGGCCGGGAAATGTCCGGGAGCTCCGAAATATTGCGGAGCGGGCCCTGATTGTGTGCCGGGGAGACCGAATCGAGCTGAAGGACCTGCCGATTTCCCTGCGGGAAGCAGCCGGAAAAAATTTCTCCACAACCCGGCGCATATCTTCGCTGAAGGCCCTCATTGAGGAAACCGAACGCCAGGCCATCGTTTACGCTCTGGAAACCGCCAACCAGAACAAGGTTAAGGCCTCTGAGTTGTTGGGTATCCATCGTACGGGATTATATCAGAAAATGAAAAAGTACGGTTTGTAGCCAAAGCGTTTTGAAAATTTGTATAAGATACGCTACAGTCTAAGGTGTTCTACATCAAACTGCCCGATGAAGTTTAAGGAGCTGTTATTTAATATTATATGCCATTTGCTCGGCTTCCGGATGTAGCGAATTCTATACACTCCAGTTCACTCCCCCCAGGCTTTGTCTTAAGCCATGCGTCCTTTTTCTAATTATAAAAAATAGTTAAATCAAATTGCGTTTATCTCGATCTATTCTGGTATACTTATTGCTTATAGTCAATAACAGAGTCATCTGGCACCACCTCAGGCTGAACAGTTTTTCAATGCAGACTGTTATTCCTGTTTGGAAGATTGATTTTCCAGAACGTGCCATATCATTATAAAAATTAACCTATATTTGACAAGCTTGTAAAAAGTCGGATTCCGATGGCAAAGAAAAAAGCTCCAAATTCGAGGCGCGCAAATCCTGAGTGATGATTCGTGCTTAGCGTACTATGAAGG
>Ga0255400_10087_pt1 | contig 11055 bp, 9 predicted proteins | sample ANMaggSeSYBR01G7_FD_182117 | JGI IMG/M metagenome (GOLD analysis project Ga0255400, IMG submission 182117) | Sediment cell enrichment communities from methane seep in Santa Monica Basin, California, United Staets - ANME aggregate JGI... | ecosystem: Environmental > Aquatic > Marine > Cold seeps >... | reverse complement strand
CCTATATGCCTCAAGTATTTTTACCACATACATCGAAATATATAATATCCAAAACAAATTTCCTTATCCTTAAAAAATTAACTTTAATTGGCTGTTTCATTTTTAGCCGGTTCCCGTTAAAAAAAAGCGAGTGGGTTATCTTTTACCTACTCGCTTTTTTTGCTTTATAAAACAGGTTGTCCTTTTTTTCTTTCTAAATTAATAAAGGATCATTTTTTGTAAATTCATTGTCATTGTAATAAAAAAAAAACAGGTATTACCGCAATATGAAAATGTATCAATATAACAAAACTCTCATCTTATTAATGAATACATTCAATTTGAAATTGAAAACAATCAAAACTACTAAGGCTTGAATAAACGTTGCAGGGATATAGTGCCTTTAAGTGCCTGGTCATATATGGTCAAATGGTGAAACTTCCCAGAGCATTACCGTTGAAGAATCCGGTGATTATACTGTCATGGTTGGCAATACACAGTATTGTCTTAGCGATCCTTCCGACCCTGTAACCGTTACGGTTAATCCCGTACCTGAAACACCGGTAATCACACAGTTTGATAACTTGCTTGCTTCTAATGCCGAGGATGGTAATCAATGGTATAATTCAAATGGAGCAATTCCAAATGCAACCGGACAAGTTTATTACCCCGCGGCAACTGACAATTATTATGTTATTGTTACAAATGAGTATGGTTGCGAATCAGAACAATCAAATGTTATTTACTTTATTTATACCGGAATTGGTGAATTTATAAAAAATCAGCACATTAATGTTTATCCTAATCCATTTAAACATTCTGCAACATTTAACTTATCAATAACATCAAATTTACAAGTCAGCTTAAAAATTTATGATGCAACAGGCAGACTTGTTTCAACCTTGTTAGATAAAACTATCCGGGCAGGTGAACACCAAATAAAATTTGATGCTTCAGGCAAGGAACCGGGAATATATTACTATACGTTAAAAACACCAGGACAAACCATTACTAAAAAGCTGATTTTAATGGAATAATATTGCTGAAATAAAAGGAGCAATAACCAGTTGTAAGATTGAAACTGAAAGTTTTGCACTGACTAACCTCTTAGCGGTTTGGAACTGCTAAGAGGTTCCGTGCTGCTGATCCCCTGTTCCCGTAATTATTCGGTAAAAACCACATCGCTGCTACTTATATTTATTTATTGGAATATACATGACCTCCCCCCTATCTCTTTAAACCATTCAACCAATTCGCCAATTCAACCAATTCAACCATGCAACTTTTTAAAACTAAACCATGTCAATATTAATAAATAGTTTAATTTTATCTGCCAAAAAATAAAAAAGATGATCATGAAAAAAGTAACTTTACTAATTTCAATTACACTGTCGTTCTTTCTGATAACTGAATTGTTATACAGCCAGAAACAAAACTATCCGTCAAAGCCAAAAGACGGTCAAACAGAAATGGTTGATACACGTATTGACAATATGGGTTACTGGACTGAAATGGCAGAAAAAGGACTTGTTCCAGTGGCACCTGTCAAACCTTATGAACCGGCGGTTTATACAGGCAGTCAAATAGATGCTATATCTGTGGCGAAAGACGATTCGCCGGATGTTCCGGTAACCGAATTAACCAATGTTACCCAATCGGAGAATTCAATATTTGTGAATCCTGCGGATAATGAATTCCTGTTAAACTCAAACAACTCCACATCATGGAACGGAAGCAGTGCAGGAACCCTTTACGGAGCAAATTCCTTTATGTTGGACGACGCAGGCTTAAACTGGTATGGTTCGGAACAAGGCGCAGGTGGTAGTAACAGTGGTGACCCGACTACAGCCATTAACCTCGACGGTTCGAGGATGTATGTGAATTTTATTTCAAATAGTGGAGGCCAAGGAATTGCATATTCAACTAATAACGGCGCCAACTGGAGTTATGTTTCTGCTGCACCAAATCCTGGCTCTATGGCTGACAAAAACCATATGTGGATTGATAATAGTCCTGTTAGTCCTCATGAAGGAAACTTATATGTTGCATGGACAGCTTTCGGTGGTTCAAATAATGAAAATATAGAGATTGTAAAATCAACAGACGGCGGTGTAAATTGGTCGCCTACTCCCATAAATATCAGTTCTGCTGTAAATGCCGGGAGTCACGATCAGGGAGTGAACCTGCAAACCGGTCCTGACGGAGAAATTTATGCCTGTTGGTCGGTTTACGATTCATGGCCATCAGATGAAACAGCCATTGGCTTTGCAAAATCAACCGACGGAGGAGTTACTTTTGAACCTGCCTCAAGAATCATTTCAAATATTCGCGGTATCCGTACCAGTGAAACTTCAAAAACCATGAGAGTAAACTCATTTCCGGTAATGGCGGCGGATATCAGCGGAGGACAATTTAACGGAAATATGTATATTGTCTGGTCAAATATCGGTGTGCCTGGTATTAATACAGGAAACGATATTGATGTTTATATAGTCCGTTCCGAAAACCAGGGCGCTACATGGTCAACACCGGTGAAAGTAAACCAGGATCCTTCCGGTGAGGGTAAAGAGCATTATTTTCCCTGGATCACCTGCGATCCTGAAACAGGAATACTTAGCGTTATCTTCTATGACGACAGGAATGTATCCAGCCACCAATGTGAAGTATATTGTGCCAACTCGTTCGATGCAGGTGAAACATGGGAAGATTTTAAAGTAAGTGATGTCTCTTTCACTCCTGCCCCAATTAACGGGCTCGCTAGTAATTACATGGGCGATTATCTTGGAATTTCTGCAAGGGGAGGCTATGCTTATCCTGTGTGGACCGATAACCGAACAGGTCAGTTTATGACATGGGTTTCGCCTTATATTACCAATTATCTTCCAAACCCAACAGATTTAAACATTACACTTAATGATGAAACCGGTGAAATTACACTAATCTGGCAGTTTGAAGGCACAAAAGATTTTTTGTGTTTTAACATTTACAGAGACGGAAACCTCCTCGGAACAACAACCGATACAACTTATTCCGACATCCTGCCTGATTATGGCGTTTATACTTACGGCGTAACAGCTATGTACGATGACGGCGAGTCGGTACCTGCATCCGGTTCAATTCAATGGGGTGATGCACATATTGCCATAGAGCCTGTTGCTATTAATCAGAGCCTGGTAATAGATTCTTCAATTATCAGGATAATGACTATTGAAAATGTTGGCGAATTAGAACTGATTTATCAAATAAGCCCTGAGATCACAAGCAAAAAAGGAGGAAAAGATTACTGCTCTGCAAGCGGTGGCTGTGATGAATATATCAGCAGGGTGATTTTAGGAGATATTGATAATGTTTCAGATTGCGCCGGTTATGCCGATTACACTGATTTATCAACTATGCTTAATATGGATGAGACTTATGATATTACTGTTGAAAATGGAAATGTTTATCCTTCCGATGATCTGGGTGTTTGGATTGACTGGAATCAGGACCAGGATTTTTCCGATCCGGGAGAAAATGTTGTTTGTGAAATTAACAATAGCGGACAGGGAACATACTCTTTCACGGTACCGGCTGATGCTACTCCCGGCGAAACACGAATGAGAGTAAGAATAAAATATATAGGTTCCGATTGTGGCGATCCATGCGGTACCACTACTTATGGCGAAGTCGAGGATTATTCTGTTTATGTACTTGGCTGGCTTATAGTTGATCCCTTGGCTGATACTATACAAGCCGGAGAGTCTCAGGATATCCAGGTAACATTGGATGCCACCGATCTTGAAGAAGGAATTTATACGGCTGATCTGAACATCACAAGTAACGATCCGGATAATCCGCTTGTTACGGTTCCGGTAAATTTATTAGTTGGAGAAGACATTCCAACCCTTGTTGCCTGGGCTGATCCCGCTGAGATCTGCTCCGGTGAATCATCACAGTTAAATGCTGATGTTACCGGAGGTTCCGGCAATTATACTTATTCCTGGACTTCTGATCCTCCCGGATTTATATCCGACGAAGCTAATCCAATAGTTACACCGGAGGATACTACAACATATTTTATTGAAGTAAATGACGGATTATTTACTATTTACGACTCCACCTCTGTTGCTGTTGCTCCTATGCCCGGAGTTTGTGAAACACCAACCGGTGAAACTCAACTTTGCCAGAACGAGCAGAATACAACCTACAATACGACAGGCGCTGTATATGCACTTTCATACATCTGGAATTTGTTACCCGAAGAAGCAGGTACGATTTCCGGTGGAGGAACTGTTGGTATTGTTAACTGGAATTTTGAATTTTTGGGACAAGCCCTTATTACTGTAACAGGTGTTAATGATTGTGGCAATGGTGAACCATCCCAAGAACTTGTTATTACCGTTAACCCATTACCTGAAGTATCGCTTATGATATTATATGACAGCGTTTGTATCAATACCGTACCTTTTGAATTAACAGGCGGTTTGCCCGAAGACGGAATTTATACCGGTAATGGAGTTAATAACGGATTGTTTTATCCTGAGGATGCGGGTTTAGGCTTTCATACTTTAACTTACACTTATACCGATGCTAACGGCTGCGAGAACTATGCACAAGATAGCATTTATGTTGGCGAATGTTTGGGAATAAACGAAATTGTTAATGGAATACATTTTGAGATTTTCCCGAATCCGTCAAATGGAGAATTTACCGTCAGATTCAATGAAAGCCTGGGAATGACTAATGTTACCGTGATGAATATGCTGAACGAAATAGTTTTTGAGGGCAAAACAGAAATCGTTACAGGGAAGTCATTTAATATTGATTTGAGTGGTAATTCTGAAGGCGTTTATTTTGTGCAAATAAAATCTGATAAAACAGAGCTGGTACGGAAGATTATTATTCGATAAATATGACAAAGGCTAAGGCTAAGGTAAAACCATAGAATCTCTTTCAGATTTGAGTGTTGAAATTTTATTATGTTAAAGATTTTTATTTTTACATCGGTTTTATTATTACTTGCTATTCTTATTTTGGGGATAAAAATATTCTTTACAAAATCAGGTAAGTTTCCCCAAACCCGCATCGGGAATAATAAAGATATGAAGAAAAAGGGAATATACTGTGCAAAAACTCTGGACGCCATCGAACGTAAAGACTGCCAGGCTTGCAATGACTACCATGCAAAACAGAAAGTTGCCGCTTCAGGCATGGACGATTGAAGCGGTGGGGGGACAGGAGCGAAAATAAAACCATTTACTCCTTAATAATGTTGAAAGGATAATATTATCACCCGTTTTCAACTTGTCTTCCCATTCCCAAAGGCAAAGCATTATTACTTTTTTTAAAAATTAAGCCGCAAAACTAATAAAATAAATTATTTTTGCACGATAATATATAATTTGTGCAGTAAAGTAATATCAAAAGTTTTTATTATGAGTATTGCAAGTTCAAAAGATATCATTTTAGAAACAGCCCGGAATATTTTTCAAAGGTTCGGGTTTGCTAAAACTTCAATAGGCGATATTGCCAATGCCGCCCGCAAAGGAAGAAGAACTGTTTATACATATTTTGAGAATAAGGAGGAAATTTATAAGGCAGTGATTAAAAAAGAGGTTGATGTTTTAAGAGATAAATTGAGTGACGCAGTTTTCAGTGAATCAAGCGCTCAGGAAAAATTGAAACATTACCTGGTAACTCGTATGATGACCATCAATGAACTGTCAAACTATTATGATGCTTTACGAAATGACTATCTACAGGATTTTAAGATCATTGAAAACATAAGGGAAGATTTTGACAATCAGGAAATCAGCATGATCAGTGAAATATTAACCGAAGGAGTTGAAGATAATGAATTTAAAATTGACAATATAAATCTGACTGCCAAAGCTATTGTCGTTGCCATGAAAGGCTTTGAAATCCCATTTTTTATTGAAAAAGTGGATAAGGATATTGAAGGACAGTTGAATTCGTTGATTGATATTCTTTTTAACGGGATACTAAAGAGGTAATATAAGTTTATGGATAATTTGCTATTGAAAAGTTTTATTAAAGAAAAACTAAAGAATGTCTTTTATAGAATTTGGTACTGGTATTTAAGTACAATTGATAAAAACGCCGAAGTTATTTTTATGAACTATGGCTATTCTAAAAATAATCATAAAATCAAACTTGATGAGAATGATGAAAAAAACAGATACTCTGCACAACTGTATAATTTGGTTGCAACAGGAGTAGATATTAAAGGGAAAGATATTTTAGAAGTAGGTTGCGGACGCGGTGGTGGTTTATCATATATAAATCGTTATTTGTTACCAAATTCAGCAACTGGTGTTGATTTAAATAAAAAAGCAATTGAATTTTGTAAAACATATTATTCAAATAAAAGAATTAAATTTTTACAATCAAATGCACAAAGCTTAAACTTTCAGGATAACGTTTTTGATGTAGTAATTAATATTGAGTCTTCACACCGATATTCTCAAATGGATATATTCTTAGATGAAGTATATCGTGTTTTAAAACCGGGTGCGTTTTTCCTTTTTGCTGATTTTAGGCGGAAATCTGAAATTGAAAAATTAAATAAACAGCTTGAAAATTCAAATTTGAAGCTTGTAAAAGATGAAAATATTACAGCAAATGTTTTAGAAGCATTAAAACTATCAACAAACGAAAAAGAGAAATTAATACATAAGATAATCCCGAAATTATTTCATAGTATAGGAAAAAAATTCGCAGCAACAGAGGGATCCACAACTTACAACAAATTCTCGACAAGAGAATATGAGTACTTCTTTTTTATTTTGATAAAATAATTTTGTATAAATGAATGAATAATGCAACTTGAACTTTTTTATAAATATATCCTTACAAAGATTTTAGGCTGGAAAATAAATGGAGAGTTTCCTGATATTAAAAAGAGCGTTGTCATATTCGCACCGCACACAAGCTCCTGGGATGGTTTTTTTGGCAAATTATATTTAAAGAATATTGGAGTTAAGCATAAATTTTTATCAAAAAAAGAACTTTTCAAATTCCCAATAAATTTACTAATGTTTACTTATGGTTCTATACCCGTGAGTTCAGAAAGAAACGTTATTCATCAAATTTCTGAGATATTTAATTCAAATAAAGAAATTCATATTGTTTTATCTCCTGAAGGAACAAGAAAAAAGGTTACTAAATGGAAAAAAGGATTTTATTATATAGCAAAAAAGGCAGATGTACCCATCGTTGTTGGTTATATCGATTACAAAAAAAAAGAAATAGGAATTAAAGGGGTAATTAAAAATATTAGTGATATGAACGATACAATGAATGGAATAAGCAAGATGTATAAAAATGTTAATGCAAAATACCCGGAGAATTTCATTTTAGATAAAAGATATAGCTAAAAATATTTTTCAGGTTTTTATTTTTGTTTCGGTTTTATTATTACTTGCCATTCTTGGATCTGTTGAACCTGCTATTTTTTTCCGTCATAAGCCCATTTAAGATAAGTTGCTCCCCAGGTAAATCCACTACCAAATGTTGAAAGAATAATATTATCACCCGTTTTCAACTTGTCTTCCCATTCCCAAAGGCAAAGCGGAATGGTTCCGTTTGTGGTATTGCCGTACCTTTGAATATTTATCATCACTTTATTTTTATTCAATCCTATTCTTCTCGCTGTGGCTTCGATAATTCTCAGATTAGCCTGATGAGGCACAAGCCAGACAATATCGTCGGTAGTCAGCTTGTTTTTCTTCATAATCTCCATTGATATATCTGCCATATTTGAAACAGCAAATTTATAAACCGACTTGCCTTCCTGGTAAACAAAGTGCTCACGAGCATCCACAGTCTCATGCGAAGCAGGTTTCACTGACCCCCCGGCTTTCTGATGCAAATACACCCTGCCCGAGCCATCAGTCCGAAGTATGGAATCTATAATCCCGTTTCCATCAGCGGATGGTTCCAAAAGCACTACACCGGCAGCATCTCCGAAGATTATACATGTTGTTCTGTCGGTATAATCAATTATTGAAGACATTTTATCTGCTCCGAAAACCAATATTTTTTTTTTATATGTTCCTGCTTCAATAAATTTTGAAGCCATTGTTAATCCATAAATAAAACCTGAACATGCTGCATTAATATCAAAACTAAAAGCATTTTTCAAATCCAGTTTATCACTAATTATATTAGCCGTAGCAGGAAATTGCATATCAGGAGTAATGGTTGCACATATAACAATATCTATATCATCGGGATTAGTCTTTGTTTTCTTAAAAAGTTCTTGGGCAGCCTTAACTGCCATATCAGAAGTTCCTAAACCTTTTCCTTTTAAAATATGCCTTTCTTTAATACCGGTTCTGGTTGTTATCCATTCATCAGTAGTATTAACTAAAGTTTCCAGTTTTTTGTTTGTAAGGATATAGTCAGGTACGTAAGCATGTATTCCTGTGATTGCAGCTCTATTATTCATCATTTGTGATTTATTTTTTATAACAAGTTGCAAAACTAATAATAATATAATTTACTTTTGCACAATAATTCATAATTTGTGCAGTTGAGTAATATTAAAAGTTTTTATTATGAGTGTTGCAAGTTCAAAAGATATCATTTTAGAAACAGCCCGGAATATTTTTCAAAGGTTCGGGTTTGCTAAAACTTCAATAGGCGATATTGCCAATGCCGCCCGCAAAGGAAGAAGAACTGTTTATACATATTTTGAAAATAAGGAGGAAATTTATAAGGCAGTGATTAAAAAAGAGGTTGATGTTTTAAGAGATAAATTGAGTGAAGCAGTTTTCAGTGAATCAAGCGCTCAGGAAAAATTGAAAAATTACCTGGTAACTCGTATGATGACCATCAATGAACTGACAAACTATTATGATGCTTTACGAAATGACTATCTAAAGGATTTTAAGATAATTGAAAACATAAGGGAAGATTTTGACAATCAGGAAATAGAAATGATCAGCGAAATATTAACTGAAGGAGTTGAAAATAATGAATTTAAAATTGGCAATATAAATCTGACTGCCAAAGCTATTGTCGTTGCCATGAAAGGCTTTGAAATCCCTTTTTTCATTGAAAAAGTAGATAAGGATATTGAAGGTCATTTAAATTCACTGATTGAGATTCTTTTTAACGGGATACTAAAGAGGTAATATAAATTTATAATTATTAATGAGAACAATATCAGGTTATATTTTGGACATTTTTTTGGGTTGGAAAATCAATGGGGTATTCCCTGGTATTAAAAAATCAATATTAATAATTGCACCACATACAAGTGTATGGGATTGGCTGATACTCAAATTATTTCTCAACCAAATAGGTGTCAAATACAAAATATTATATAAAAAGGAATTTTTTGTATTCCCAATGAATATAGTTATGAAACCCCTTGGAAGTATCCCTGTTGAGAGAAAAGATAAGAGAAACAATTTAATATTTCAAATTGCAGGTCTATTTAATAATAACAAAGAATTATGTATTGTCCTTTCTCCGGAAGGCACAAGACATTTGGTAACGCAATGGGAAAAGGGTTTTTATTACATATCGAAAAGAACAAACGTACCCATTGTTGTTGGTTATATCGATTACAAAAAAAAAGAAATAGGAATTAAAGGAGTAATTAAAAATATTAGTGATATGAACGATACAATGAATGGAATAAGCAAGATGTATAAAAATGTTAATGCAAAATACCCGGAGAATTTCATTTTAGATAAAAGATATAGCTAATCTTTTTTATTAATAACTGACGATAAAACGAAAACTAAATAAATTAAAATGGAAGATTTGGTAATAGAAACAATAAGTGATTTATCAGATATTAAAGTATCGGAAATTAGTTTAACATCTTCATTTGAAGAATTACAGATTGACAACCTTGATTTAGTCGAAATAATTATGGCTTTAGAAGATAAATTAAAAATTACAGCAGATAATAGTATGTATGATACCAAAACAGTAGGTGAACTAATTGAACAATTAATTAAACAAGTAAATAATAAAAAATAGTATGAATAAATTAGCAGAAGGAATAATAAAATTAAAATGGCCGATTATAATAATTGTTGCCTTATTAACAGCTTTTTTTGGTTATCAACTCAAGGATATTGAAATTGATGCAGATGTTATAAACTCATTGCCCGATGATGATACAACTGCTATTTTATATACCGATATAGGTAATAAATATGGCGGGAATACTATGGGAATGGTTATAATACAAGCAGATAATATATTTGATACTAAAGTATTAGAAGATATAAAGCAAGTAACTGATACTGTTAAATATATTGATGGGATTTCAACAGTTACAAGCCTTACCGATGTTATTGATATTAAAGGAAGTGATTGGGGAATAGAAATAGGCAAATTAGTAGATGAATACGATTTGCCTTCCACAAAAGCTCAATTGGATAGTTTGAAGCATTACGTAATGTCGAAAGAAATGTACAAAGGAAACATTGTTTCTGAAGACGGAACGTCAACATTGGTAATGTTTACCCTACTCGATGATGCTGACAAACAAGCGGTAGCAAAAGAAGTAAAAGAAAAAATTACCAAACTAAATCTTCCCGAAAAAATAAGTTTCGGGGGAATACCAATGATGATGGATGATATATCAACCTTATTGTTGGTTGATATGAGGAATTTAATTCCTATTACATTTATTATAATAATGTTGGTTCTCTTAATAAGTTTCAGGTCTGCCCGCGGAGTTATTTTACCTCTTTTAACAGCAAGTATTTCAATTGTTTGGGTTTTAGGGATTATGCAATTATCAGGTTATATGTTGAATTTAGTTTCAATCAATATGCCCGTTGTCCTACTTGCAGTTGGTAGTGCTTATACTATTCATGTTATTAACAGGGTAAATGAGTGTAAGGAAAAAGACAGGAGGAAAGCATTGATTATTGCTTCAACATATATTATTATCCCTGTATTTCTATCAGGAATTACTACTGCCGTTGGTTTTATTTCATTTGTTTTTGGGGCATATCTTACCATGATTCGCGATTTTGGAATGTTTACTTCTCTTGGTGTATTAATTGCATTATTAATTTCTGTTGTATTTGTTCCTGCTCTTGTCTC
>Ga0255400_10086_pt1 | contig 11123 bp, 11 predicted proteins | sample ANMaggSeSYBR01G7_FD_182117 | JGI IMG/M metagenome (GOLD analysis project Ga0255400, IMG submission 182117) | Sediment cell enrichment communities from methane seep in Santa Monica Basin, California, United Staets - ANME aggregate JGI... | ecosystem: Environmental > Aquatic > Marine > Cold seeps >... | reverse complement strand
ATCATAGGGACTTTCTTTAGTTTTACAATTTTAGCAAAGCACTCGATGAAACACATCGCTTTTTGCAATCTTTTTCATTGACAAGGAGAAAACATTTTGGTTCATTGTGCACAATGCACTGTACGCAATTGAAGCACATATAAATCCTACTCAGCTATTTAGATGGAGTTTTACAATGGAAGTTCAAAGCTTGACAAAACGTGTTTTGGAATACTTAAGAAACCGAATAATCACAGGCGAGTTGGTTCCAGGTCAAAGACTCAATGAAAATGAAATAGCTTCAAGTCTTGAAATCAGCAGGCATTCCATACGTGAAGCTTTCCGGGTACTAGAGAGTGAACAGCTGGTTTTCAGCATTCCTAATAAGGGAGCTTTTGTTACCGAGTTGTCAAGCGACGATTTATTAGAGGTTTCCCAGACGCGAGAAATGATCGAATGCTATGCTATTGAGCTTTTAAAAAGAAAAAAAAATAAAAATTTGATTCAATTGGAATCGGCCATAGAGGATGCTTCTAATTTATTAATTCCTTCAACAGATGATCCGGAGCAGTATCTAAAATTTCATAAAAAATTTGTGAATTTTCACTTCAAAATGATCGAAGCTTGTGGCAACTCAAGGCTTGTTCACTTTTATAAGTCAATTTCTTTGAATCTTGCTCGGTACCAATTCAAGGGCTTGAGATTGCCGGGTAGCTTGGAAACCGACCAGAAGGAACACCGACAAATTCTTAATGCCCTTAAAATTGGGGACTATGGGGATGCTAAGAAAAAATTGAAATCTCATATTACTAAGAGGTTACATGGAGCATCGAAAATCAGGTTTTAGAAAGATTTGTAATCCTAAGATAGTAAATTGAAAATTGTGACGAGTTGAGCGACTTGATAAAAGCGGCGGTAAAGCTTTTCGTACAATTTTTCTGCAGAAGGGAAAAGAAGAACTATCGCGAATAAGTATTTGTGCATAAAGGATAAAGACGCACTATGACAATTCCAACTTCTGTATTTAAGAATCGGATTAAGCAAGCTGTAGAGCAGTCAATAGAAGAGAAACTGAGTGGTCTCGTTGTATATTCCACAGGAAGCAGTTTGGGATTTGCCGGCAGGACTCATGGCTATTTGCGATACCTTTGTGACTGGGATGCACGGAATCAAGCCGCTGTTCTCATATTGTTGCCGAAAAGAAATCCGGTCCTGCTGGTTCCGGGTCGTTCTCCCAAGCTGTTTGCAAAAGAGATAATGTGGTTTGATGATATTAGAGCTATTCCGCAGGATGGATTCGGAGGGGAAATTGTTGCAATCCTGAAGCCCATCCTATTGGGCGGTGAAAAAATTGGCTATGTCGGCAGGTCTGAAACACCTGTACCGCTTTATGATGCGCTTCGTGAGGGTCTTGAAGGGGTAAAGCTGGTTGAAGCAGACCATATTGTTGATAAATTAAGGATCGTCAAGGATAGTCCGGCGATAGATTTTCACCGTCGTTCTGCCGAGATATGTGACGCAATGTTCGAGACCTTAACGCGTGAGATCCGATCCGGCAAGATGGTATACCAGATTCAGGCCGATTTGGAATATACAGCCAGATATGAAGGGTGCGAATATGCATCCACATTTATGAGTGTGGGTCCAGTAGTAGATCGTCCGCGCTATGCGAAAAAGGAGTGTTCACAGATCCCAAAGGAGGGAGATCAATTTCTGCTGGCACTCTTTGTATTAAGGGATGGTCATTGGGGGCACGCCATAAGGACAGGTACGGTAGGGAAACCGAACAGGGCACAGCAAAAAGCGTTCGAACTAGTTCTCGAAATGCAGGACGCAGCACTGGATCGGCTATCACCAGGAACCAACCTTGTTGAAGTCTGGAAAGCTTCCGAAAAAGTCCTTAGCAAGTATTATCCAAATGCCAGAGATTTAGACTGGTACTGGTTAAAGACCGGACACAGCCTGGGACTTGACTATTCGGATCCAATTCTATCTGCCGTTTTTCCCAACCCCTATGCCATGGGCAAAAAATCTAATGGACAAGATGCTCAAGATGGGTCATCGATTCGGATTTTACCTGGAATGCTTTTTGAACTTCATCCAAATATTTTTATACCAGGCGAAGCAACTGCGGCTATTGGCAATATGGTGCTTGCAACAGAAACCGGACATGAGATTCTGGACCGTTTTCCCCGCGAGTTACTGGTACTGTGAATAGACAACAGTGTTCAGCCTGCTAAACCGTCCGTCAAACCTACAAAAGGAGGAAAAAAATGAAAAAAACGATTTTGTTGTTTATTATGGTATGCTTTTTTGCGGTGTCCTGTGCGGGAGTAACGGGAGGGATACATAAGAAGAGTATAAGCAGTGCCAGTATCGAAAAGGTTGAATTTAAGCCGGATAAAAAAGGAAATTATTATGTTTACGTAACAATAAAAAATATTTCCAGTAAGGATAAGCCTTTCTATCTGGCTCTCCAGGCTGATGACCAAGTAACCCAATATACTGCGTCAGGCAAAAAAGGTCAGCCAAAGATAGTGCCCGCAGGAAAAAACTATACATTTAAAGTGAATACCTGGCGAAAGATCGAGCCAAAAAAGTTGACAGTGGAAATAAAAGAATCTTTGCGCTAAATATCAATAATTGCTCTAACCTGTTTTGATTTAAACAAATATTGTGTTTTTGAAATTGTCTTTTGCAAAAACTTTTAATTACAGGAGGAAAATCAATGAAAAAATATATAGGAATTTTTACTGTCTTTATCACCTTGTTGATTCTGACATTGCCCGCTACATCTGAAGCCAAGAAGACATATCTGTTCTTTGGGTCCAGCGCAGCAGCATCCAGCCATTATGCTTATGTTGTTGGAGCTGCAAAAGCTATAAATAAATTTGTCCCCAAGGTGAAGGTCAATGTAGTAGAGACAGGGGCAAGCGTAGATAACCTCAAGAGGGTTAAATCCGGAGAAATTGATATGGGCATTTGCTCAATGAAAACCATGTATGAAGCATGGAAAGGTCTGGCAAGATGGAAGGGCAATGCTTTGCCGGATGTCAGGTTGCTTTGGCTTTATGCAGTAGGCATTGATTTTATAGTGGTTCGAGAAGATAGTGGGGTAAAAAAGCTTGAAGACCTCAACGGTAAAAAGTTCAATCCTGGAATCAGAGGCTCTGCTTCAGAGGCTACTACAAAACAGATATTTAAAATCCTGGGAATAAAGCCGGATTACCATATCGGTGCAACATCTGATGCTGTTAAAGCAATAAAAGACAATAGAATTGTAGGTTATGTCAAAACGGGAATCGGAACCCAGATTGACGCATCGACCTTAGATATTATGACGCTTACTAAGGTACGGTTAATCCCGCTGACAAAGCAGCATATGGATAAGATTGTAGCTGCAGTACCCTATATTTCATTTATCACTGTTCCTGCAGGAGGGATTAAGGCCATGCTCAATCAGCCGGCATATACAATGTGGGGAAGACCTATAGGAGTAATGTGCAGCAAGAACATGCCGGATAACCTGGCGTATAACCTGGCAAATGGAATAATAAAAGGCAAGGAATTTCAGGTTGCCGCCTGGCCGGCCTTTAAAGAGTTGGATTTGATCCAGGACCCTGCGGCCTTGACACTTATCCCTCTTCATAAAGGTGCTCTTAAGGCATATCGTGAACTCGGGGCAAAAAACATACCGACGATAGCAATACCTCCAGAGGCAAAATAGCCTTAATTAAAACATTTAAAGGGGCGTATCATACATTGGATTCGTCCCTTTATTATTGGATTTTTTTGTGAACTCTAAGCGATTAATAATTCATAATTTTACCAGTTGAAAAGACTTCATGGAGTATATTATGCCTTCTGTAGAAGATCCGGATGCAACAATCAAAGATATTCAAGAAAAGCCCAAAAATATATTAGGACAGCGAAATCCTGAGGGAATGTGGAAGATTCTTTTAAGTGCTGTGGCTATAACGTTTGTTTCGTTCCAGATTTATACCGGTTTCGCCGGGCCTCTTCCGAATTTAAAACAAAGGGCAATACATGTTGGCTTCGCTTTGATTCTGACGTTTTTTATTATGAGACCCACAAGGAGAAAAAGTGGAAATACATGGGGTTCATTATTTCTTGGTATAGATATTATACTTATTCTATTGGCTATTATTTCGTGCGGCTATATCTTTTTTAACTATAACTGGATAATGGAGCATCCGGCTGAATCGACAAACATCCATCTTTTTCTCGGAACTGCAGCACTTATTCTTGCATTGGAGGCAGGACGAAGAACTATAGGAATAATCTTTCCAGTTTTAACTGTTCTTTTTCTCCTTTACGCACTCTTAGGCCAATATATTCCTGATATCCCATTGATCGGTGATTATCTTTCCTATTGGGGCCATAGAGGCTTTAGCATGAAACACATCATTCAAGTCATGTATCTAAGCGATAAAGGTCTATGGGGATTTATTACGGGAGTGTCTTCCACAATTGTTGCAATCTTTATCATATTTGGTGGATTTCTTCTTTCTACAGGAGCCGGTGATACATTTATGGATTTAGCAGCCCGACTTACAGGAAGATTTTTGGGAGGTGCTGCAAAGGTCTCAGTAGTGGTTAGTGCATTTTTTGGAATGCTTTCGGGTTCTGCAGTCGCTAATACTGCAACAACAGGAAATTTCACAATTCCCTTGATGAAGAGGCTGAGGTACGGCAATGAATTCGCAGCAGGTGTTGAAGCTACAGCATCTGCAGGTGGGCAAATAACCCCGCCAATAATGGGATCTGCCGCTTTTCTGATGGCGGAACTTCTTGAAATGACTTACATTAAAGTTGCAATATGCGCAATCATACCTGCCTATTTATTTTTTGTTTCCGTATTTTTTGCAATACATTTTGAAAGTGCCAGGTGTAATCTTGAAAGTGTTCCCAAAGACCATATTAAGCCTCTTGGTAAAATACTAAAACCATCTCGTTCTATAACGTTATTAATACCTGTCATACTATTAATCGTACTGATGCTGCAAGGGCGTACGCCGGAAACAGCTGCTTTTTGGGCGATTGCCGTTCTCTCAATGCTTTATACCTTTTCAACGTTTAAAGTATCTGAAATAATAAAAAGACTATATAGGCTGATAGCAGGCATGGATACTGTTGGCAGATCGCTTATAAAAGTAGTTCCTCTTTTAGTTTGTGCCAATATAATTGTTTCCCTTATTACTCTGACAGGAATCGGAGTAAATATTTCTGAAATTATAATTGGCCTTAGCGGCAACCATTCTTATCTTGCCTTAGGTCTTGCAGCCGTAGTAGCGCTTATGCTGGGCATGGGAGTTCCTACTCCTGCTGCATATCTTTTGGGTGCAGCCGTTGTGGCACCATCTCTTATAAATATGGGATTTGAACCTATTGCCTCACATATGTTTGTTTTATATTTTGCTATTTTATCAGTGCTTACCCCGCCTGTTTGTCCTGGAGTATATGTAGCCGCCGGTATAGCAAATGCAGACTGGCTAAAAACTGCATGGGTAGCTATAAGGCTTGCTATTGTAAAGTACATCCTGCCGTTTATGTTCATTTTAAACACTTCTCTGCTAATGCTTGGACCCACATCAAAAATAATTTGGTCTGTTGCAACTGCAACAATGGGTGTTTATATGATTGCTGCCGGGACAATGGGCTTTTTACTCGAAAATCTCGGGGTCGTCATGAGACTTGTCCTAATTGCCGGATCATTGCTATGTTTTACCAGTAATCCAATTAATGTAATAATAGGGGTAGCCTTGGGTGGCTGTGTATTCGCATATCAAATGATTGATAGGAAAAAGCAACAAAGAAAGATCAGGACAGCTTGAAATCTCAGTTTCGATCAGTTTTATCAACAGAAAATCCGAGACAGCCATCGGTTTTTATCTGGACTGCGAGCTTGAGAATATACGGGCTGTTGGCAATTCAGCCGGGGACGGGGCTCGCATGGCGCTTTTGAATATAAATAAACGAAAAGAAGCAGACCTCAAATCCGCCAAAGTTGAGTATGTGGAATTAACTACTCGCCCCGCCTTTCAGAAAGAATATGCACGGGCAATGTATTTTCCACACATGACAGACCAATTCTATCACAACCAGGGCTGAGAGGTCCGTTCTTTTCCTGAATACGATATTCAGTCCGTATTTTTCAGCTTTTGATAGTAGGAATGCAGCGTATAGAGGGCAGCCAAAGGGTTGTGGCCTGTCACCCGATCCTTTGCTGCAAGGACTGTACAAAAGGCTTTTGCTTTCTTGAGAAACAGCGCATCGTGTCCCACGCAGAGTCCAAGCACTATGTTTAGTTCTGTTTCTTCATGGTTTAAAATTTCCGCTTGGAGAAGCGGGTTGCACATGGTTTCATATGATCCGATCCTTACCTTTTCTTTGTCCTTTATGCCAATAGTTTCTTTGGGAACTCCTCCGGCATTGCAGCCTACGGAAGCAACCTCGAATCCTTCCGATTCGAGTACATCGGAAAGGAGACCCGCTTCTTTATGCAATCCACCGCAGAAGGCGATACCAAGCTTCCTGGAGCCGAGTTTTTGTGCAAACTCTACGGTTTCCTGTACACGGCATTTTGATGGCTGTAAAACATAGTGTCCCGGCTTTCGATTTGCGTAGCATTCCGCTTCCTGAATAGAAGCAATACGGGCGAAATCCTTCAGGTCAGGTGCCTGATATGCTTTGGTAATTTTTGTTATTAAATTCGGATAGTTCAGAGTCGGGCAGAAGGCCGGTCCCCGACCGCCTTCCTTAACTAAACAGACACGTTTACTTCGCGGAATTTTGCAACGGGCACAATGAGCTTTTGTTTCCATGTTTCTCCTTAAATCATATTAGCTGAATTTTGCAAGATTCAGGTATTGATGAACTTATTAAAATAGGGAAACCTGCCAATATCATGGAGAGTTCAAATTTATTAATGAGAAGGGGCAAAAATACTGCAAGGAAGCTGGAAAAGACATCATGAATAAAATAGCCAACGGAATGATGAGTAACTTATCAGGATGAAAGTCCGGCTTTTTTCTCACAATTTTTATTCACAAAAGATACTGCTTTGGAATTGTAGCTGTTACTTAGCCTTTAATCCTTTACGAAAAATATCAAATCCAGTTTGAAGTGTATTTTTCAGGTAATCTTTATCCTTATTAATGATTTTTTTACTCGTTGACCATAGTATAATGCCGGAAAAAAATGCCCAGAACGTATCGGAGAGCGCTACTGGATGGCATTCAATAAAAACGCCCTTTTTGGTTCCTTCTTTAAATATCTTCGACATACCGCCAATTGCTTTGCGAGACAAGTCTGTTATATTATCTAGAATTTCAGGCGACAGGTTTCTTAACGTTTCACTCGATTGAAGATGAAACATATTAATAATAACCAAAGGGTCGAACTCATAGACATCGAACATTGCATCCACCAGGGCATCTATTTTTTGCTCCGGCTGCATTTTTTCCTCTTTAACTATCTGATCAACTCTTATTTGAAGGTACTGGAGTATTCTGATTGAAAGAGAAGCATATAACTCCTCTTTATTCTTAAAATAAAGATATAATGTGCCCGGACTAAGTTCGGCCTCATTTGCAATGTCATCCATCGTTGCCCGGTTAAAGCCTTTATCGGAAAAGACTTTTTTAGCTGCAACGATAATCTGCTGCCGCCGTCTTTCTTTTTCCCTCTCTTTTCTTTCCTGAATTCCCATATCAGTTTAATTCCTTTGAAGATTATTTATTTTTTTAATTAAGCCTATAATTTATTCTGTTTGTTTGGTCAAGAGGAACATAGACAATAAGAATGAAAATTAACCCTGTTGCGGAATTACTTTTTTTGTTGTATTTATTTGAAAAATGATAACCTCGTAAAAAGTTGAATTTACCACAGAGAACGCTGAGCTCACAGAGATAACAAAATAATAAAACAAGATATTCTCTGTGAGTTCTGTGGTGAAAAAACACTTTTTACGACGCCATCAAAATTATGGAGGAGCGAATTGCCGTAAACGCAAATATGCTGATAATTATCACAAGTGGAATTTTAGTCGGTATTGGAGCATCATTTTCCGGTCTTGGCGGTGGATTTCTCATGGTTCCACTCCTTCTTTTTTTAGGATATTCTGCACAAAAGGCTGTGGGCACATCCTTTCTTGCAATTTTGATTATATCCATATCAGCACTTGTTGCTCATAATAAATTGGCCAATGTGGACTATCAAACAGGTATCCTTCTTGGTATGGGCGGAATTATCGGAGCCCAGATAGGAGCGCGCCTTGTTGAGCATATTTCAACCGCTAATTTTAAAAAAATATTTGCATTGATTCTCATAGGACTTGCGGTATATATTTTTTTTAAAATGAAGTAAAAACAAAAAGCGCCTTGACGTATAATGATATTTCTGTGATATAATTTTTTATAACCATATAATGAAAGGATAAAATAGGATGAAAGTAGCTGTCAGTTCAAGTGGAAAAGATTTAAACGCACAACTCGATCCGCGGTTTGGAAGATGCGCTTTTTTTATGATTGTTGAAACGGACGATATGAGTTTTGAGGCTTTTGATAATGAAAGTATCGGACTTGGTGGCGGCGCTGGAATTCAATCGGCACAGTTTGTTGCATCAAAAGGGGCTAAAGCCGTAATTACGGGTAATTGTGGCCCCAACGCAGTACAGACACTTTCAGCGGCAGGAATAGAGTTGTTTACAGGGCAGGCTGGAACTGTAAAAGAAGCTGTCGAAATATATATCAAAGGTAACCTGACGCCGACAGAGGAAGCTAACGTGGACAATCATTTCGGTATGAGTGAAGATCCTATACCTGCTCCTGAGGCTCCAGTTTCTGGTGCCGGTATGGGTATGGGTGGTGGCAGAGGCATGGGCGGCGGCAGAGGTATGGGTGGCGGTGGGAGATGCATGGGCGGCGGCGGCAGAGGTATGGGTCGTGGTATGGGGATGCCTGGAGTTGGCATATCAAGCCAGGCAGGTTCCGGTCAATTGCCAAAGACGCAGGATTTGAAAAGTTTGAAAGAGCAGGCAAGTAACTTGGGCAAACAGATGGAAGAAATCATGGCTCAAATCAAAAAATTAGAGCAGCGTGATTAGAAAAATCGTAGCATTATAGTATTATGAAAAGCAGCATTCATGTAATCCGATTTTAAGACGTGTCGAGCTCAGGCATAAGTAAGCGTTAAGAAAGAACAGGTGCAATCCTTTTATAAAAAGATTTATAAACGAAAATATTCTTTGCCTTGCATATAAAATATGCTCGTTCGTTGTTCTTTCTTAACGCTTACTAATACCTTCAGACAGCGACCCGCCTTAAAATCGGACTACATGAATGCTGCTCTAGACATATTTTTCAATAGGCTAAATTAATACCGATAGGAAAAGACATATATGAGCAACAAGTTCGATAGCTTTGTGCAGGAGTTGCAGGAGCAGATTTTTGAGGAAACCAGAGAAGAATACGGTGAGGTGGCCTATCAACGATGGCGGAATCCGATTTATACAGGAATTATGAAAGATCCTGATGTGCATGCCAGTCATAAAGGAACATGTGGAGATACAATTGATATTTTTTTGAAGTTTGAAAATGGTCATGTGAAGAAAGCGTCATTTATGACGGACGGCTGTGGATCAAGTATGGTATGTGGCTCTTTTGCCGCTGAGATGTCCATGGGAAAAGAGCCTGAGCAGCTGTTTGAAATTACAGGAGAAACAATACTTGGCAAACTGGGAGGATTTCCTGAAGAAGACGAACACTGTGCTTTTCTTGCTGCCGAAACGTTGCATAAAGCGGCAAATGAATTTATGATTAAACGAACTAAGACATAGGCTTTATGCGTTTGATAATGAAATCCGTGCACTCTTGAGGCGGCTCTATCTTGAACAATTGAATATTGAAAATTGAAGGAAATCTTACAATTGCAGATTGACGATTGCAGATTGAAGGAATTCTATCGATAATAATAAAAGATAGAACATAGTGATTCCACAAATAGTCAATATTCAATCTTCAATATTCAATGGATAAGCGCACCGATTCAACAAATATTCATTTTTCAATAGTCAATAGTCAATCAAGTTCCGGTTTACCCGGATCAGGAGTTATTACCATGATTATAAGTGTTGCAAGTGGAAAAGGCGGAACCGGTAAAACAACTGTATCTACCAATCTTGCCCTGTCAATCGGTCATGATGTTCAACTGCTCGACTGCGATGTTGAAGAACCGAACGCCCATCTTTTTATTAATCCTGTTGTTGAAGAAACAGAAACAATTTTCCTTCCCGTCCCGGAAGTTGATGAAAACAAGTGTACATATTGCGGGAAATGCGGTGATATATGCCAGTTTAAGGCGATTGTAGTGGTAGGTGAAACCGTACTGGTATTTGAAGAACTCTGTCACAGTTGTGGTGGATGTATGGAAGTTTGCCCTGAAGATGCCATAACTGAAAAGGGCCGGGAACTGGGCATTATTCAAAAAGGGAACAAGAATTCAATAGAGTTCATTCATGGAAAACTGAGGGTTGGAGAAGCGATGTCTCCGCCTTTGATAGATAAGGTGCGTTCTTTCACCAGCCCTGATAAACTTACTATTATTGATGCTCCGCCCGGGACATCGTGTCCGGTAATCATGTCGATGAAAAATGCAGACTTTGTTCTTCTTGTTACCGAACCGACTCCATTCGGGCTTCATGATTTGAAACTTGCAGTTGGTGCAGTAAAAATGCTCGGTATTCCCTGCGGCTTGGTAATTAACCGCTCTGATTTGGGAGATAATAAAGTAAAAGAATATGCAGACAAGGAAAATCTGCCGGTTCTCATGGAAATACCTTTTGATAGAAAAATAGCAGAGGCATACTCAAGAGGAGACATGATAGTTGAAGTCATGCCTGAATTTAAAAGCAGATTTTTAAAACTCTATCAGGCGATTGAAGATATTGTAGAGTAAAGAAGCAAGACTGACGGGCTTTTTTAAATTGTGACTGATCCTTTCAGACCTATCTGATCCGCTACTTCCCGCATGCCCATAATTGTATCCGTTATTAGCTCTGCCACCTCTACCCCAAGCATTCCAGCACCCTTTTCAATAACAGACCTGTTTACACCGGCTGCAAA
>Ga0255400_10083_pt1 | contig 11295 bp, 11 predicted proteins | sample ANMaggSeSYBR01G7_FD_182117 | JGI IMG/M metagenome (GOLD analysis project Ga0255400, IMG submission 182117) | Sediment cell enrichment communities from methane seep in Santa Monica Basin, California, United Staets - ANME aggregate JGI... | ecosystem: Environmental > Aquatic > Marine > Cold seeps >... | reverse complement strand
CACTAATGTGATAAGGATCCCGGCAATAGCATCACCACGAACAAACTTGGAAGCACCGTCCATAGCCCCGTAGAAATCAGCTTCACGGGCAATATCTACACGTCGAGTTTTTGCTTCGTTATCACTGATAATGCCAGCATTAAGGTCAGCATCAATAGCCATCTGTTTACCCGGCATAGCATCCAGAGTAAACCTGGCTGCAACTTCAGATATTCGACCGGCTCCCTTGGTGATAACTACAAATTGAATAATTACCAGAATTATAAAAACGATAAAACCGACAACATAATTCCCCTGGACAACAAAATCACCAAACGAGTTGATAACATCGCCAGCATAGGCATGTCCGAGAATCAATCTTGTCGATGCTACGTTTAAAGCCAACCGCATCAGCGTGACAATCAAAAGCATTCCCGGGAAAACCGAGAGGTCAAGCGGACGGGTGACATAAAGAGTAGTCAGTAAAACAATCAATGAAAAAGTGATATTAAAAGCTAAAGCAAAATCCAAAAGCATAGTCGGAATAGGAATTACCAGTACTCCGATTATGCCAACAACACCTACCGCCAGAGCAATATCTGAACGGGAAGTGATCATCTCAATCAAGCCCTTCTTTTGAATAGTTGCGGCCATATTAGTTTACCACCTTCCCTTTCAGGCGATAGACATAGGCAAGAACTTCAGCAACGGCACGATAGAGATTTGCCGGAATTGATTGACCAACATCACAGAGCTTATAAAGAGCGCGCGCTAACGGACGATCTTCAACAACAGGGATATTATTTTCAATAGCGATTGCTTTAATTTTTTGTGCAATTAAGCGCTGGCCTTTGGCAACTACATAAGGAGCTGAGGATCCATCCTGTTCATATTTTATTGCAACAGCATAATGGGTCGGGTTAGTTACAACAACATCAGCCAGTGGAACAGCTTTCATCATTCTGGAACGAGCCATTTGCATCTGGATCTGACGGACACGAGATTTATTCTGAGGTGATCCTTCAGAATCCTTGTGTTCGTCTTTAAGATCCTGGCGGCTCATACGAATTGATTTTTCAAATTCATATTTTTGATAGACATAATCCAGAATGGCGATAACAAAAATGACAGCACCAACTTTAAGAGCCAGTTCAAGAGATAGTCTTCCCATTGCTCCGGCAACCTGCGGGACGGTCATATCGGCTAATTGGAAGAAACCATAAAATTCACCGGCGATAACTTTGTAAGCTACAAATCCAACTACCAAAAGCTTCAGGACATCTCTGACTAATTGAACCAGAGATTTCAAACCGAACATTCTTTTGAGGCCTTTAAGAAGATTTAGTTTTTCAAATTTTGGTTCCAATGCTTTGGGGGTAATGCGGAAACCAACCTGGGCAACATTCGCACCAAAAGCGATTACAGTGAGAACCACAAAGAATGGTCCCATGATCAGGAAAAACTTCAGCATATTATCAACGAAAGCTTTATAGAAAGTAGGTTCTGCGGTAGCAAGAAGAGGAGCATTTGACATAGTGTAGCGCATAAGCGACTGTGTCTGGTCAGCAAGATATGGAGCCAGAAAATAGAGAGTCACAAAACCTAGACAGATAATCGCCGCTGAATTTAGTTCAGCCGACTTTGCAACCTGTCCACGCTCACGTGATTTCTCGCGACGTTTTGCTGTCGCTTTCTCTGTTCTTTCCTGGAAACCCTGTTCAGCCATCGCTTACACCTCGCCCCAGACTGAGAAAATTACATGCATCTCGGTATCTAACAGGTTGACAAAATTTTCAAGTACGTAGGCAAACAAAGGAAGTGACATTGCTACAACAGCCAGACCAACTCCAACTTTAATCGGGAAACCGACAAAGAAGACATTCATGGTCGGCATGACTTTGGAAATCAATCCCAGAGAGACATCAGTTAAGAAAAGAGTGACTGTTATTGGAGCAGCTAATTTAATAGCGATAATAAAAACATAACCGCTGGTCTTTGCCAAAAGCTCACCAATTGGAGCAGACATTGAAGCCATCCCCACCGGAATTGCCCGGTAGCTATCGACTAATGCTGAGATAACCATATGGTGGCCGTCAATAACCAGAAATATCAGAGTTGCAATAAGAACCCAGAAACGAGCCACAACCGATACCTGACCGGAAGTATCAACATCCGGAAGGCTAACCATGGCAAAACCAAGCTGATAACCAAGAATTCCACCACCGGTTTTAATTCCCATAAATAGGAATTTGAAAGTGATACCGATTACAAAACCGATAAGGATCTCTTTAATGGCTAATCCGGCTAACTGCCAGAGAGATGTAATTGCCTGAATCTCAGGATGATTTACTGCTGATACAATAATTCCAGAAAGTATAATAACCAGACCGACTCTGATAGTTTTTGGAACAGTGTTATCACTGAATATGGGAGCAATCAGAATTAATCCTGATGCTCTCAGTAAAACTAAGAGAAATATTTGGAGAGTTTCGGTACTGTAGTTAATAAAATCGAACAAATTTTTACATCCTTACCTTCTGTTATTACTATTTGCTATTACAAACCCTGTGCCAGTTTGAAACGGTATTGAAAAAGAATTTAAACCGTTGTGTTTCTTGCGCTTACGCAGTGCAACCTAGGGCTTAATAAATGTGGCTTCACCACGTGTGGAAATATTTACCAGTTGTGTAGGAAAATTGTTCAGGAATAAGGCTAAAGTGGCATAGCAGGCATAGCCTGTTTTACCAGTAAAATTAACTCTCATAAACTAAGAAGCTTATAATTATTTCATTGATTTTTATTAACTAGAATATGCTACCCTGCTAATGTAGGAATCATAGCAAACATGTGACGGGCAAAATCAGTGGCTACATTAATCATCCAGGGAAGGAAAATTAGCACTGCTAAAGCAATTGCCAGTATTTTTGGGACAAATGTTAAAGTCATTTCATTGATCTGGGTGATTGCCTGGAAGACTGAGATCGCTAACCCTATAATAAGTCCGGCTAATAACATTGGTCCGGCTATCATCAGAGTTACTGACAATGCTTCCCGCCCTATTGCGACTACTGTTTGTGTTTCCATAACATCTATCCTTAAACTTTAAACGATTCCACTAATGATTTGATAAGCAAGTACCAGCCATCAACCAATACGAACAAGAGTATCTTAAACGGAAGTGAGACAATAATAGGCGGCAGCATCATCATACCCATAGACATCAATACCGATGCTACGACCATATCTATCACCAAAAAGGGAATAAACAATACAAAAGCGATTTGGAAAGCTATACGAAGTTCAGAAATTACGTATCCTGGGATTAATACCTGAAGAGGAATATCTTCGGCATTTTCGGGTTGATCAAGACCAGCAATATTTACAAACAGGGCGAGATCTTTTTCACGTGTTTGCTTTAACATAAATTCTCTAAATGGGCCGACTGCTTTATCAAAAGCTTCATCAGATTCCATTTCTTTATCAATATAAGGTTTTATACCTTCGTTATAGCTTTTCTCAACCACCGGTGACATAACAAAAAATGTCAGGATCAATGCCAACCCTACCAAGAGTTGATTTGGCGGCATTTGGTTTATACCCATTGCATTTCTAAGAAATGACATCACCACAATGAACCGTATAAACGATGTCACCATGATAAGTATCGATGGCGCTAATGCCAGTACTGTCAGAAGGATTACAATTTGAAGAGTGGAGGATAGCTCGGTTGAGTCATCGGACTCCCCTACTTCGACAGAAATTTTGGGTAGAGTTTGAGCTGAGATGTCGTCAGCGAAAATCGTAACAACACACAGACAAATAAGAAGAGCAAACAACGTTTGTTTCATAACATCCTATATCAATTTGTTTACGCACAAAATCCATTTCGTACGCTTTATTAACCATGACTTCCTATTGTCACAGTTTAAGTGTTCAGCGCCGTTTCTTTCTTTCCGGGGCTGATTTTCAGTACTTTATCCCAAGCAGTTTGGAATGACTTTTTAAAGTCAATGTCTTCATGGGGTGATGCTTGAGATGCTAATACTTTTTCAGTTTGATCCGAATCCAGTTCGGTGAGCATTGATATTCCATTTTCAGTGACACCGACCAGAACCGACTTATCCATTACCTTGACTAATGAGATTGTTTTCTTGGGAGCAACACAGGTGGTTTCCAACACTTCCAGAATGCTATTCCCGCCACCGGCATATTTTTTTCCCATAGATCGCTTAAGAAGAAAGATACCAGCATAAATACAGCAGATAACAACGATCAATGCACAGATCATCCTGATCATTGATGGCATAGCAGTACCAATCACACTATCTTCAATGCCAGCATTGCTTGTATTATTTCCTGCAATAGTTGCTTTGTTATCAAGAGCTTGCTCTGCTGTTACCGGACTTGAGTCCAGCATAAACAAGCCAATTATTGCCACAGCAAGTATGATACTGACTATGATAACAGATCGTTTTTGCATATTAGTCTTCTTCACAGAGCATCTTCAATCTTTCTTCAGGTGTCATCAATTGTGTAATACGGACACCGAAATTTTCATCAATAACAACTACTTCTCCCTTGGCGACTATTTTATAGTTCACCAATACATCAACCGGTTCTCCGGCTAATTTATTCAGCTCGACCACCGAACCCGATCCAAGGCCCAGTATCTCTGAGATAGACATCTTGGTCCGGCCAAGCTCAATTGAAACCGGAAGATTGACATCCATAAGGATATCAATATTCCTTGCATCCGGCGCACTTGCTGGCTCCGAAAGATGCTGGAACTGAGCGTTTGATACTTCGGGAGAATCGAATTTAATATCATCAGGAGAAGCTCCAGTACTATCCTCTGGCAAATCTTCAAGCATTGCCAGCATTGCTGCTTCGTCATCCACTTCCTCTGGGTCGCCAGCTTTATCATTTTCCTCAGCAGATAGTTCTACTGGTGTTTCTTCCATTGAATTCTCTACAGGAGACTCATCTACCACATCATCGTTTTGAGGCGGTGATTCTTCCCCAACTTCAGGAGATCCTTCAGCATTATCTGAAGCTTCTTCTACTTGAGATTCAACTTTTCCCTCATCAGTCATCTTTATTTTTCTCCTCCAATGGAGTTTTACATAATTCAACTATCTGAAAAGCTCGCTTTTTACCTGATAATCCGGGACGAGCTGTAAATTTTTTCTTCTTGTTAACAAATATTTCAATGGGATCATTTATCTTTTTATCCGATGGAATAATGTCCCCATTTTTTAATTCCATAAATTCACGAAACTTGATTGTAGAATTTAAAAGAACAGTATTGAGATTGACATCGACCAATCCAAGATTTTCTTCGTTGATATCACGATCTTCATCCAGAGTTTGTTTCTTGGTTGCATCAATCCAGTTCTGGGCAGATAATTTCATAATGATCGGTTCTAAAGCAACATAGGGATAGCAGACTGTGAGCAGACCGGTCGAATGGAAAATTTTAATTTGGAATGAAACTACAATAACAGTTTCACCCGGTGGAACAATCTGAATAAACTGGGGATTGGTTTCAAAACTTTTTTGCTCTACTTTAATCTTTAAAATATTTTCCCATGATTTTTCAAGATCACCATAGAGCTTATTAGAGAGTCGACCCATAACAGTACGTTCAATAGGTGTTAACTCCCGTTCAGTTTCTAAAATCTTGCCGTTCCCGCCGAACATACGATCAATAAAAGCAAAAGTAAGAGTGGGATTAAAATCAACCAGACTGACAGCATCAAGAGGAGATGCACCAAAAGCATAGGTACAGGATGGGGTCACTAATGACATTATAAATTCGGAATAAGTAATCTGATCAACCGATACCAAATCGACATCGACAATGGTACGCATCATAGTTGATAGAGTCGAACCATAGTGGCCGGCAAAATTATCATGCATATTTTCCAGTGTTCGAATCTGGTCTTTTGATACTCTATTTGGATGTTTGAAATCGTAGGAAATTATCGACCGCAGGCGATCATCCTCCGGCTCTTTCTCTTGTACATCCTGGTCCCCTGAGGAAACAGTCGTCAATAGAGCGTCAATTTCATCCTGACTTAGAATCTTTGCCACTTAATTTTCCCTTACTGTAAAACAAAATCGGTGTAATAAACACCAGCTATTTCTTCTAATTTCATTAACTGCGCTACCCGTTTTTTAATCTGATAACGGGCAATCTCTTTCTGCTTGGAATCAGTTAACTGGGCAACGGTCTTTGATGACATTATTGTAATCAGTGCGTCACGAATAGCCATCTCGCGAGATTCAAATTTTTCCATCTCCGATGGAGAGTCAAACTCAAAGGCAAACGAGACTGAAAGAAAACGAGATCCGCCGGTACCAGCCGGGTTTATCACGATATCTTTTACGACACTAATATTACCCGGTGTTCCACCCTCTTCACCATGTGAATCACCGCCATGACTATCTTCTTTTTTAGCATGGGAATCTTTGGATACTTCTTCGGTCTGCTGTTCATCACCAGTTTCAGAACCAGAAGTCATCGGCTTAATGACAAAAATGGTAAGTGCAATACCAATTACAATCGCACCTACACCAATTCCGCCAAAGAGAATTAATTTACTGAGCCCCTTCTTTTTTGGAGCTTCCTGTTCTTCCCCGCCTTTTCCTTCTACAACAGTTTTATCTTCTTCACCAGCCATAATTCACTCCTGTGAATGTGACAGTGATGCCCGGGATTAACCGGACATCATGTCTATTAACAAATCCATATGTTTTGACTATATTCATTCATTATTATCTCTTAATATTCACCAGTTCATCAAGCATGGAATCTGATGTTGTAATAATTCTGGCATTTGCCTGGAAACCACGCTGAGCAGTAATCATAGAAGTAAACTCCTGTGCGATATCCACCGAGGATGATTCCAGCGCACCAGAGAAAATATCTGCTGAGATAGTTTCACCAGCGACACCTTCAACGGCACTACCTGAGTTAGCAGATTCCTGATACATTGATTTACCAGCTTTTAATAAACCGCCCTGGTTAAAGAAATCAGCCAGTACAATCTGTGCCAATGTTCTGGTTACACCGTTTGTAAAGATACCAGCAATATTACCACCTTTATCGATAGTAATCTTGTCCAGTAATCCAACTCCATAACCATCCTGCTTTACAAGTGAGGCAGTATGCTGACCAGAAGCAAATCCTGTCAGACCATCGTAACCAAATGAGGTACCAGCATTGACAGCAATCTGCATTGTCTCGGCACCATTACTGGGATCGATAGAAATAGAATCAGCACCACCATTATATTCAAATGAATTTAAAGAACCATCTGCATTAAAAGCAACGTACCCGGTCCCACCAGTAGTGATAATTTCATTATCCAAAGTTGAAGCGGTCCATTCCCAACGGTTGGGCTGAATTGATTTAAAGAATTCAATTGAAACCGTATGCTTGCCACCCTGGGAATCAAAAACACTTATTGAAGCTGTATGAAGGGTAGGATCAGTTGTAATAACCAAATGATTACCAGATGTAGCAGTTTCTGTTATACCAGTTGAATCGGCAGTAATTTCAACTCCACCACCACCTAAACCGCTCAATCCGGTAACGATACCAGTGTTCTCATTAAAAACGAGATCGAGAGTATTGGTAATTGGACCAGCAGCAGCACCTGTACCCTTATCGGGTGTAAAGGTATCAATAGCTACTATTGTAGAGGCGGAACCACCACTGGATTGAAGTACATTACCACCTGTTATACCAAAAAGTATGTTTAATATATCACCAGGGGTTGAAGCTGAAGTACTAAAGTTATATGAGGAAGTGTCACCCGCTCTATCTCTAACAATTTCGATTTCACCAGAGCCGTTAAGAGTAGCAGTGACTCCTGCAATTTCATTAATCTTCGACATTAAGCTATCGATTGTTGTTTCCGTAGAAAGTCCAGCGACTGTTCCAGCCTGAGAACCATCTACAGAAAAGGTAACATTTGAGAAATCAGAAATCGGTGTTCCAAGACTTCCTAAAGTCATAGATCCTGTTAAACCCGAAACATTACTTGTTACAGAATCATTGGTTGCCTGGGCACCGGAAATTTCAACAGTATGAACACCACCAACACCATCAGCGGCATCACCACTAACAAGAATAACCGATGAATCACCGGAATCTGTCCGGCGAGCTTCTGAATCAGTTGCTGAAGCATCAAGATTATTCGACATCCATACGCTTTGCGTGGCATTAGCTGGATCCTGCTGACCAAACGGTAGAACAATCTTGTCTGTGGTTGTTAGTGATGAAATTTCACCAGTGGGACCTGCCATTTTACCATAGACATGAAGACCTGTAGCCGGATCAACCAGAGTACCATCAGCATCAAAGCCAAAAGCACCAGCTCTTGTATAAAATTTATTACCGTTAGCATCGCCAAGGATAAAGAATCCCTGACCCTGAATAGCAATATCAGTTATTTGGTCAGTCGTTTCAAGACCACCCTGCTTAAAGAGCGTATCAATAGCACCGACTTCCATACCTAATCCCAACTGGGTTGGGTTGGTACCACCGGTTATTGATGATGGACGACCAGCACCACGTGTTGTCTGTACCAGTGCTTCCTGGAAATTAACTCGGCTTCCCTGGAAACCAATTGTATTAATGTTGGCAATGTTGTTACCAATCACGTTTAATTTTACCTGATGGTTTTTCAGTCCGGACACACCGGAAAATAATGATGCCATCATAATGCATTTACCTCCATGCATAGACAGGCAAGCCTCTCCATCAAAATGGAGTCCAGCTTTCTGCTTGTATTATATGTATTGTTTATTCTCATTTATATATTCTCTTTATCTTTTTATTACAGTACCACAGCCGAGTCAATTGACGTTACTACTCCCTCTCTGAGATTATCACGGTCAAAGACTGTTATTACAGTTCTATTTTTAACTGAGACAACCAAAGCAGCTTCATCAGTTAAGATTAACGTCTCTTTTGAACCTTTAGTATCAGCTCGATTGATCGCATCTGAAATTTTATTCATAGTTGTATCGGACAACTCAATTCCGCGTGAAAACAATCTCTGTTCAGCATGTTTTGAAAATGAGACTCCTGTTGATGAAGCAAGTTCTTTTGAGAACATGTCTTTAAACGAAGACGGATCTGCTTTACCAGTATTTTTTAGCTGACCTTTTTCGGCAATCTCGATCAGGTTAACCGGTTTCTGCATTTGAGATATATTAATTGGTTGACTCATCTTTTTCTTCCTTTTCCTACTTCCTTAAATCCTTATCCGTCGCCATTTCCGTCATCGTTGCTGTCATCTGTAGTGTCATTATCACCGACATCTGCAAACGATCCCTCTTCACCTATAGCAGATACATCACCAAACGGTACCTCGATACCATTGATTCTGAAATATGCAGCGCCATCACGGTAAGAGACTGCTTCGACTTTACCAATCAATGACAGGGTTGGTTTAAATTCATTCCCTGAAGAATCAATCCCTGTTACTTCAAGAGTATAATGTCCGCTCTCGACCAGGTTGCCAAAATCATTGCGGCCATCCCATTCGTAATTCTGATCACCAGGAGGAACATCAGAGTCACTCAAAGTTGCAACAGTGAATCCTTCGTGATCTTTTATTTTAATAGTAAGATCGCTGGCAAAACTTGTAGTAGAGAATGAAATACTGGGAGTGTTGGTACCATCATAATAAACTGAATCATAGCTGGCTTTAACATCCTTGCCAATAAGACCTGCAGCCATAACATTATTTATTGACTGCATCTGTAGGAAATCCCATTGATTGGATTCAGCAATCCCATCAGAGATATTAGCCATCTGCTCAAGCGATGAGAACTGAGCTAACTGGGCAATAAAGTCTTCATCACTCATAGGATTCAAAGGATCCTGATATTCCATTTTAGTAATTAACAATTGCAGGAAATCATCTTTACCAAGAGAATCAGTACCGGTTGGAGCAAAATTGCTTGTCCCTGCTGATGATTGTATATCGCTTATTGATGCTGTTATACCCATTATATATTCCTATGCCGTTAAGTTTACGCCATTGGCGTTAACATATGAGCCCCGTTGGGGCCTATTACTTTTTATCATCGGTTCATCAGTAGTGAGGTAATCACTCAATGAAAAACTGCGATTTGATTGTTGTTTGAGATAATTTGGTTTTTGCTGAGCAAATTGTTCATAACTGTTTTGCTGATTGACATCGACATCAATATAATCAACCTGAATATTGGCTTTATTGAGAGCATCAAGCAATCTATCAAGCGATCCTTCAACAGTCATTTTCGCCTGGGCACTATTTACTGATACAACTGCTCTCAGTTTATCATTCTGCATATTCAGACTTAATCGAGCTGGACCGAGATTATCCGGTTCAATATTAATTCTAACTGATTTTCCATTTGTTTTGAGTTGAGAATTGATATTATCCGGAAGAGTAAAACGTACCGGTTGTAAATTGACTTTATCTTTACTTAATGTCATTTCAGTAGGGGATTTTATAAAATCAGGAAGCTGGCTGATATTATCAGCCTTTACATCATGTTGTGTTCCTGATTCCATAAACTTATTCATAATATCAAATTTTTCCATTACATTTGATTTTGCCGTAAGATTCATAGACAAATTTTGCAGATTTTGTTTGGCAGAACCCAATTTTGACTGCCCAGCTTCAAAACCTACTCTGTAGGTTTTATCTTCTGCTTGAACAGATTTCTTATCAATAAGATTATTTTTAATCTGAATTGCATTTTTATTAAGTTTACTTTTAAGAACAATTTCCTGCCCGGCATTCTGAGCAAATATTTCAACATTCACTTCATTTTTATTAGGGACTGCTTCTGTTTGTTTATCTGAAGTACTGATATGCAGTTCTTTAATATCATATTTAGCCAGTAACTCTTTAAGCTGATTGGCGGTCGTTATATTTTGACCATCAAGCGGCACTCTGTTTAATGTTGAGTTAAGACTAACATTGTTACCACCAAGCTGTTCTATCAAATTCTTAGCTGGAATAGTAACTTTAATAATCGTTTCCGGATTCTGCTCTGAGACCAGATCGAGATTTACATTTTCTCCTGTAATATTCCAATTTAGTACTTTGAATTTGCTATCAATATCCACAGATGAATCGGTAATTAAATTATTTTTCAGATTATTAGTAGTAATCGCATTGAGTTGAAGATTGTAAATTAAATCAGATTTTTCTGGACCATTTGAAATACCAGAATTCTCTTTACTGGCCTCCAACAAGTTCAATTGATTATCTGATGTAAGTGAAGCTTCTCCGGAATTATCATTTA
>Ga0255400_10082_pt1 | contig 11315 bp, 16 predicted proteins | sample ANMaggSeSYBR01G7_FD_182117 | JGI IMG/M metagenome (GOLD analysis project Ga0255400, IMG submission 182117) | Sediment cell enrichment communities from methane seep in Santa Monica Basin, California, United Staets - ANME aggregate JGI... | ecosystem: Environmental > Aquatic > Marine > Cold seeps >... | reverse complement strand
AAAAAATATCTAATGCATCCATGATGGTAGATTTACCAGAATCATTTCTACCAATTAGAGTTGTAATATCATCAAAAGTTATACTAATCTCATCCACATAACATCGAAAGTTACGTAGTCTCATTTGAACTAATCTCATTTTTCTCCCTCTATTTATATTTATTTTTTAGATTTATACTTTAAACTCCTCTCAAATAGTTGTTTCATTTCATTATAATGATATTCTATACGATCTTTCCGATATTGTATTATTGATTCAAAAACTGAAAGAGTATCTTGCCCACGTTTGCGAATAAATTCCTCATGCATAAAAAGATCAAATTCCTTATTGGCAAGTCTTTCAGCTTCCTTATACATTTTATGATAAACACTTACAATTCGTCCTTTCTCATATAACTTTACCAAGTTTTGAAGATTAATATTAAATATATTTAAGTCCGGCATATTTCCCTCCTGTCAAATAAATATCCATGAATTATTTTTAATACTTTTGGCAAATTCAAAATATAATCGTCATATTTTTAATCTTAATATAGTTGTAAGAACCGGTAAAAATGTCAAAAGACATTGGTTCAGATATTGGAGAAGCAATTGCTGGAATAATAATAGGTATATCTGGAGGTATTGCTGCTGGAGCTTTACTCGATTATCTTTTCGGTCAAAAATGTCCATATTGTGGAAAACAGATAAAAAAAAATGTTACACAATGTCCACATTGTGGTAATTTTATAAAATGGGGGCCTACAAGGTGATAATCCCTAATAGAGTAATTGAATATTCATTAAAAACTGGAAAATATTTCTTTATCATATCTGTAATAATATTAGCATTAGATCATTGGAATTATAAATTTTTTCCTGAAGGAATGATCATTTTTCTTTGGCTCTATCTAATAATTAACTCTTTTGCGGTTTCAAGGATTATTTATAGAAGATATGCTTCAAAATCCACATCCAAGAAATGTCCTTATTGTAATGGTAGTTTGCAGGGTAAAATCATATATAACTGTCCAAACTGTGGTGATTTAGAGCCAAAAAAATAGGATTTATTCATATTTACGAATTTTAGATCATTAAACTATTATGTCTTGCTTAGTTTTACAAAATCTTATAACAAACCAAAGATATATAGTGTTTGGTCTCCCCTTTGCATTGGTCATCAAACAACACGCATCTTTTGATATGGGAACCTAGTTACAAATTTTTTAATTGAAAAAGATAGAATAAAAGATACATCGGACGAGTGGTTACTGAATCAAACTCAACATTGATTCTCTTGTAATTAAATTCTCTTCATTAAGAAGTTGTAAATTCAATTATAACATCGTTTTAACATAAGTCAACTCAATTGAGGTATGATGTGAATATAATATTATTCGTCAAATTGATTCTCGTTAAACATTGTTAAAATCTATACTTTCAGCCACCCTTTTTTCAACTTAATAACTCAGAAGTCACTTTCCAGATTTAGAAATTCTTTATTCTTAATGTCTGTTTATCTTTGATACATGTTTTCTAAATGCCTTATCCATTCTTATTGCACTATCAATTAAAAACCAATTCATTTTTTCCCAATCATCTTTATTTGATACATCGACTCCGTCTAATTGATTTTTTATTCTTGAAGTTACATTATCTTCCATTCTTTCCCATGTTAGATCTTTTCCAAAATCAGATTCGATATTGTCTTTTTGTGCAAAGAAATAATCAAATATTTTTTTGTTTTCTTCTTTAGTTCCTCTATTAATATAAATTTCTGAACGAGCATATTTTTTTGATATAACAATATTTATACTTACTCCACTCATACCAATGGCTATCGGAAGCCAATTTTCTGTTCCTGGGCTAACATTACTACACATTGAATTTGTTTTATTAATTTCATTAATAAATTGTGACCAAAATTCTTTTCTTATAATGTGTCTTTGTGCATATTCTTTCTTTTCAGCTCCAATCTGCTTAATTTTCGAACTTGGTTTTTTAATAACCGTGAAAAGCGGTGCTGCCATTGGTCCGTTTCCAATTTTTATTGCCTCTAATTGTATTAAATAAAAAGAAATATCATCCGGGGTTGTTTCATTTAACCAATCAATTGCTTTCTTATGTTCTTCAATAGGGTCGCTTGAAATCCAAATAGCTGTTTTTGCTTCAAGATTTGTTAAATATGTAATGATTTGTCCGAGGTGGGTATGGTCTGTTTTTTCTAGTTGATTTTCAATAATAACTTTATTTCCGTTATTATCTTCCCCATATAAATCTACACGAAAAGGCCCTACATTTTCTTCTCTTGATTCAATGCTTATATCAAAACCAATAACATCATTTAGATAATCTATATTTTCTTCAAGCCATTTAGTAAAGTTCTTATCTTCCTTTTTCCATAATTCACGTAATGAAATTTTTTCAATTTTCCCAATTGTTATATTTTGCATATTATCCATGATTATAATTTGGAATTATTAGTATTATATAAGTTTTGTTATTTTATTAAATTTAAATAAATTGGAGTTTATTCCTGAGCTTTAAACAATCATTTCAATTAAAAAACATACAAAGAAGTGTAAGACATAGAAAAATTGAGACAACATTCAGATATGACCATATTAGTGAAGAAATGGTGAGGAAATATTTTGAGATAGAACTATAGAAAGTGCATTGGGATTTTTGCAATGCTTTTTTCAAGATAACTTTTATTATAGACAACTGGTATATCGTTAATAAGGAGATATCATTAAAGAAGAGGAAAAAACATTTGGAAAAATAATATACTTCATTTCGGGTGTTATAATTACTATATTAATTACAATTTTTTCTGAACTAGATTTATTTCAGAGATTAATAGTTGTAGTTATCGCTAGTTTTATTGTTATAATTTTGATTTTGACCGTTTATATTAATCCTATCTTACCCAAAATTTTAAAGAATATTAAAATCAAATCCAAGTTAAAAGCAGCAATTGAATCAATTGAAACTGATAAATCTCCCAATATTACTGTTGGAGAAGTTGTATATATCCTTGAAAATGCAGAACAATTTGAAGATATTTTAGGATGGGATATTTTCTCAGAATATATCTCTAAAATGAATAAATCATTTAAGAGTTTCAAACAGTAAAACAGCTCTAACCATAAAACGTGATGACTGTATTTAATCTCCAATCATAATTTTGGTCCATATGGAGTAGAGATTCTAATTATATAACATATTACAACTCTTAGCCTCGAATTACGGTACATTGATTAAAACCTGCCAAGATGATAATTTCATCCCACAATTTCACTACCAACCCTGACACTCACTAATCAACTTCACATCCTTCGCTTTCCGCACATCCCAATACTCATCATACTCAACTTCCAAATACATAACTTTTCCACCAAACGATTGCCTCACCTTCAAGTCCCTCAATTCCTGAAACGAAATATAGCCCCACTCTGCACAGTCCTTCCAACCATTCAAACAAGCAAAACCAAAGAACACATCCTCACCATCATACTCTGCAACAAACCAGTCACTACCTGCTACAAAGAAATGCAGATAAATGAGCTTCTCCTTTGCCTCAACATCCTCAGTCTCATACAACCTCGGCAGTTTCCGTAATGCACTTTCACTGGGTGGATTCCACATAAAAAAATTAATTTGTGCCAGAATATATACTTTTGAAAACAATAACTTGATTTTGTCAAATTAATTTAATTTTGGTAATCAGAAAAGATTATATTTTAAATTCTAATTACAATCCAATATGTCGAATGATAGTTGTATTTATGATGTTGATTTGTCTGGAAAAATAACACCCGTTCAAGTGAGAGATGCGATAATTAGATGTTTTTCTCAAGCACAAGAAGAATTAAAGGAATATTTAAAGAAAACCACTGAAGTTAAACCAGAATCAATAGAAAACATGTATGTTGACTTGATTATAGAAAATGCCTTTGATGATGTAGGTGGCGACTTTAACAATCCTACAAAAGAGACTCTTATTCAAGTTATTATGAAATTAAAGGAATCTGCAGAAGGAGCATTTAGAAACCCTGAAATTATTGAAAAACATGCTGGAGAAATTATGCAATTGATTGATAAATTAGATTAACACCAAACAAAACAAACAATTACAAATTTCTTTCTATAACATTGTATAAACAAATTAATAAATCTGACGTAGCAAAGATAAACAAAAAAAATGATTTAATGAGAGGTTTATGCATTTATTCTTACTTGTTTTGCAAGTACTTTTGCTCTGATTCCCACAATAAATGATTTTGCAATAAATTCAATTTCTTTAGCTTCTTGTTTGCCAGATATATTTCCTACAATCATCATCTCAATTCAGTCCTCAAGCTATACTTTTGTATGTTTGCTTATTAAGGAATTATTGTACAACCATTACCAACATTCATTACAGTTCTATCCATGTTTTTTTATTACTGAAAATTACAGTCTTGATTAATGACTCCAAAGTCACTTTCCCCACTAAAAAAACAACAAACAAAAAAAATTACTTCACCAGCAAAAGCTCATCACACATCGTGTAGACGTTCTTCTTCAAGATTCATTCTTCAACAATCCTTTCAACTTGATATCAAACCGAGGTAAACACTTACTGAATACCTCGTCGATATCCTTGTTTTCCATCAGTAACAGTTCATAGCAAAGCACTATCAAATGGCCTTATCACTATTGATATCAGGACAACTTGATTTATGAATGAGTGAATACTTGCTATTTCTTTTTTCTTCCTTCAATATTGTATCGTGTACTCTCTCCCATAACCAGACCAATCCTTCATAAGTTCACCGCCAAAAAACACGGTTAATGGTTCAGCACTAAATCGCAATGCAGCCCATGCATTTGTTTCAGTAAGCACATCTCCTGGTTGAGGATTCCCTATTAGATGTTTTGATATCGCAAAATAGACAATATTGTTTTCAACATCGAATGAACCTTCTATTTCTTCACGTGTCCCTTTAGAAGTACTACTGCCCCCCACAAAATATATATGTTCACCATTTAACACATATGCATGAACTGATGTGGAATATTTCTCTTCATTATATGTCCAACGTACGGTGTAAATCTGCGTTTGTCTGATTAAAGAAATATCTTTTAACTTCAATGCAGTATACAGATAATCTGGTTCATTTGCATCTTCATAGTACCATGCTGATTGAATATCAGCAATATCATAGGAATCTATGTTAAACACTCCAATCAGTTGAAAAAAATTGAATAATCCAGGTATTCTTGCAAACGTTCCAAAGACATCATCAACATCACCATCATTATAATCCTCAATTTCAGGATTTTCTTCAGAGCCAGCTGTTGCAGATAATGGGAGAACAACGGTAATTAACAGCATACAAATAACTATAGTGCCTATTTTTGCTTTCATTTCTATTTTCCTCCTTTCAATATTTAATACTTTAATCAATGCCATTTTTTTAGGGTATGTCTGAATAGCTTCTAGATGACATTGATTCTATAATTAGCAACATGCAAATAGTTTACATGAAAATTTCAGTGTTTGCTCAGTTTACACAGTTGTTTCATTATATGCAGTTGCCTATGGAAAAAACATTGGCAAAAAAAAGCATAAAAACCAATATGGGGAATATTTTCTCGCTAATGTTCATTCCACCTATACATTTCAAAGGATATATGTATTAATAAACTTTTTCTAGTTAAATGGTAACAAATGTGGCAAATAAATGAAAAAATAAGTTTTCTGAACCTTTAATGGCAAACTAGCTTTTCAGGTTCTTCACTGTTTTAGTTACAATTTGCACAGCTCCCGTCAACGGTTGGGTTTCCAAAAAACATTGAAGTTTAAATATTAGCCAAACAAAAAAAAATTACTTCACCAACAGCAACTCATCATACATCGTGTACCCGTTCTTCTTCATCCAGGTCTCAACCTCCTTAGTGACTTCTACTCCTTTTAGTGAGATACCTTTTGATTTAGGAGATAACTTGCGGATACGGTCCTCCAACCTTTTAATCAGGGCACTGCCAGTTGAGGCACTTTTTGGAGAGCCGTTAACAATACCTCGTATCTGTTCCAATATCTGGTTCTTCGAGTAACGCTGTATCTTACTACCCTGTATTGATGCCGACCATGCCCTACTCAATGGACAAACCTTCACAAGTTGACGGCCCTTGTATCGAACACTTAGGTCATGACCACCTGTTTTCTCCAACACCAAGCCCTCAATCTTGCGTAGCTCATCAATCAGTGCCATAACCTCATTTCTTGATTTCTCATCTCGGACATACTGGAGATTACAGAACTGTTGGTATTTCTCAGGAACTTGTGGTAAGGTTGCTTTGAGTTTTGCTAACACCTGCTTATCTTTCTTGGTTTCATTTTTGCTCAAAATTGTTTTCCTCCTAGCCTTTCTCGGCTACAATATAATATGTAGAAAGTTGTATTTTGGTTCTTTTAAAAAGATACTAATACTTGTAATAACAGAAGGAAACTCAATCCAAGAGCACTTAATATAAATATATTAACCACAGAGGTTTCAATGTAAACAGGTCGTTTTTACGCGTTAAACAAAAGGATACAATAAAGTGCTCATTATGAAAGAGGTTGAAGTTTTGGAATAGGTTGAGTTTTGCCAAACTTATCTCATTTCTTTATTCAATACATAGATATGAAAATTGACATCCAAACCTTTAACTAATAATTATCACATACTAACTATAGAAATGCCTGAAAGGGGGAACATTTCTCATGAAAAAAGGAACTGCAATATCAATTTGTTTTCTATTAATGCTCGTAAGCTGGATACCAACGATAAGTAGTGATGAACCAGTATTTTCAAATACTTTATATGTTGGAGGAACAGGCCCTGGCAATTATAGTACGATTCAAAGTGCGATAGATGATGCATCATCTGGAGATACTGTTTTTGTGTATAATGGAACATATTATGAACACATAAATGTTGACAAATCAATATGGTTAATTGGGGAAAGTAACGAATCAACCTGTATTAATTCTTTTTTTGGTACAACTATTATAATTGAATCATAAGGGGTAAAAATAATAGGATTTAAAATTATAAATTTAAGAGGAGAAGGTATCTGGTGGCAACATAAAAAAAACATTACCATTTCAAATAATAAATTTTATGATTGTGGTATTGACTTTCATGGAGGTCCTGACATAGAAACCTGGGATACCCATACCATTTCATCAAATCTAGTTAATAATTTACCATTGTATTACTTTATTCATGAAGAAGTTGAAATTGAAAATATAGAAATAGGACAAATAATACTAGTTGATTGTTCAGGATTCATTAAAAATGTAAGAATCTCAGAAACATATGTTGGAATTAGACTTGCACATTCATCCAATGTCAATATTCAAAATGCTACCTTATTTGAAAATTTGAATGGAATACATCTTTCATATTCTGAAAATAATGTTATTTCGGATGTTATTTCTTCTGATTCAAATGCTGGATGTTGGCTCGATATATGTAGTAGTAATAATATACTAAAAAATAATTTTTTTAACTTTAATGAACATGCTGGATTGTTGATATATCATTCTTCAAATAATAATGTGTACAACAATACATTTTACTTCAACGTCGAAAAAGGTCTTTATCTTCATTCAAGTAATAACAATCTCATTTATCATAATAACTTTATTAATAATAGTATAATAAATGCACAAGATTCAGGTTCAAATACATGGGACAATGGCTATCCATCTGGTGGTAACTATTGGAGTGATTATACTGGAATAGATGATAATAATGACGGAATTGGAGATATACCATACAACATAAGTAATGGTGACAATCAGGACTTGTATCCGTTAATTAATCCAAAAATAGTTGAAGATATCAATCAATCAACTTTTGACCGTGGTTTCCCAATTCGACATGCAGTTGATGGTGATTGGGCAGCTGCACAGAGTTTCATACCAACACTAAGTACAATAACTGGTGTTGATGTATATCTTCGTAAATTTGGTACACCTGAATTCAATCTCACTATTGAACTTCGTACTTATTACCCACAGGGAACTCTAATTGATACATTAATATTCACACCTAGTGAAATTTCAACCAGCTTTGAATGGCTCAGTTTGGACTTCATTGATACAGCCGTTATACCAGGAATAAAATACTTCATTGTCTGTCCACCTGCACCAGTCGGTGTAACCACAAGTTTCGGTTATGAGTGGGGCTATGCGTTTGGAAACCAGTATGATGATGGTGCATTCTGGTTCACAAGAGATGGTGGGGGATTGTGGCGAGGTTTGCCCACGATGTATGAGTTCGCATTTCGAACATATGGATACGATTAGGTATCCAACCTTTTCTTTCTCTTTATATTTAAATATTTGATAATGTTACATTGAGTCACAGTACACTTATAAACTAGTTATTATTTACAATTGTTAATTAATATTTGAAAGGGCGACAGATACTTATTTTTTTATGGTTCTAACTGTTTCCCTTTCTTCCCTCCCTTTAATTTTTAAACTTTCAGTTCGATTCTTGTGATAAACTCATTGTGAATTGAAAAGAAATAATTAATTAGATATGATGGGGGAACAATAATGCGCACATACAACATGTTGTATATACCCAATCAATAGTAATACAAAATAAAAAATGAGAGTAGTTTATTGATATCGATAAACTATTGTATCCACTGATTTCATATCTGTATTGCTATATCCCTTGGGTGTGCTGTCAAACAACATTCCATACTTGTTCAGTGAGTGCTCACTTTAGTCAAGTATAACTGCATTTCTACCGGGAAGGTAAACCTATTAATTTAATTATTACCTTTCTTAATGATTACATTTAAAAAAATACTATCATTGTATTAATTTAAATTTATTTAATATATCTTCATTTTAACAAAGAATAACAATATACAAAACCACCTTATACTTTAATATTGAGGCACTAGTATCTCATTGTATAACGAGGGAACTCAATGTATACACAATGATGCGAAGTGACTTTTCCTCAGATTTTTTCTTTCACTCAGCTCACTGAATATTTTAATCAAAGTCACTTCTATCATGTTTGGTGACAATCGAAGTTAACCTTTGAACCATAAGTTAAACAGGCTTGGAAACGATTCTTTCTTTTCCAATGTTTTTTTCAACTATTTATTCAATCTAAAATTAAAGATAATTATTTTATAAAAAAAAGGTTTCCTCAGAAGACATCTATTACTTCCGGAAGAAGATTTCTTCTACTTAGAATGCTGGATTGTGTTTTAAAATAACGGTATACAACATCTGCTTTTTCATCTTGAATTTCCCAGGGTTGAATAATTAGAAGGTCCCCAGCTCTTACTTTCATTCTTCTCTTCATCCGTCCTGGGATCCTTGCAAGACGTGATTTCCCATCAGCACATATTACATTCATACGAGACCCACCTACAAGACGTTCAGCAAGTGCAAACATTTCGTTATTGTGTTTTTTAGGTAAACGAAGGCGCATTTTCTCTTCTGATTCTATTACTTTATCACTCACAATATCACTTTTTTTATATATTAACTGAATGGCATATGATATATTAAATATATCCGCAACATACTGATTCAATCTTTGATTCGATTTTTTGTTTCTGATTAATTTTTTTTTCAGAATTTTCCTTATGTTGATATTTCATTTCAATTTCTTTTTCATTGATCTCATTGCATTTGTTTATAGTTTATATGATGATTTTACTGCTAGTAAAAAATAGTTCAATGTATAGTTTGATATATCCGTCATATAATCAATAGCTTATTACTCAACAATAAGTAAATACTCTTCGTACTCTTCGAAAATATAAAAATAGAAAAGACAAAAAAAGAATCAAAGGTACCAATTTGATACCATTGAATATAATCAAGATATAATTAAAAATAAGAATTGTAAAATTACTTATTCTACTTTTTCTACTTTAACTGCTTGTGGTCCTTTATCACTTTCTTCTATTTCGAAAGAGACTTTATCTCCTTCGTTAAGATATGTTCCTTGTGGAACCTGTGTGTTGTGTACAAATACATCTTTTTCCCCTTCGACTTCGATAAATCCGAAGCCTTTTCGGGCGTTATACCCTTTTATTACTCCGTCCATTACGTTCGCTTCCTTTTTTTATATTATTAAATTATATTATAAAAGAATTTTACTCTATCAGATTGATTTCAGTTTAATTCATTTAATTCAATTCGCAAAATAATTATTTAATAAAATGGGTGTATCCAATTCTTGCAATGGGTTTAATGGAGAAGGCCTAATGCTGTAAGCTCCTTAGATAGGTTTTCAACTGCTACTGATACATCCTCTGTTTTTCTACCACCAGTGCAAACGATTTTGCCAGAGGAAAAAAGTAACATAACTACTTTCGGTTCTTTAATGCGATATACAAGTCCAGGGAATTGCTCAGGTTCATATTCTATGTTATCCAAACCAAGACCCATTGCAACTTCACTTAAGTTTAACTCACCTTCTAGACTAGCGGTTGCTACCATGTTCTGAACTGTTATTTTAAGCTCCTTATTTTCATAAACATCCTTTATGTCTATTTCTCTTAATCTACCTGCAACGATCTCAATAGTTTTACGTACATCTTCAATGTTTTTAGCTCCTGTACAATTTGCTTTGCCACTTCTAAACAATAATGTCGCGGTCTTTGGATCTTTCACCCGAAAAACCAAACCTGGAAATTGCTCTGGTTCATATTCAGTTTCCTCTATTGATTGAGCTATTATATCTAAATCTAATTTCTCTGCAAAGATTGTTGATGCTACAATATTTTGTAAGGTTATTTCAATCATACTTTTTTCATCTCCCAATGAAAATTGTTAACGAATGATAATCGGGAACCCGAATCAGGATAGATGTTTATAATACTGCTTCTCTTTTTGACCCTATTGATAACCAATTCTGTTTTTCCTACGGATCTAATTTATGTGAACAAATGAGGTTTATTAAGAGATTTTTCCTTCATTTTTTTTTCTGGTTTTACCTTTTTAGATGATTTTTCTGGTTCATTTTGAACTGGTGAAGGGCAGCTTATTTTGGTGAATCCAATACGAAAACCATCTTTATCATACATTGTTTTCCTATAGAACCAACCAAGCTGCTTTCCATTGAAACCAATGATACTATCTAGTTTTATATATGCCACTGGATGTCCATCCCACAAGTAGATCGTGTTATCTTCATCCATTGTAATATAGGCACAGGGTTTTCCTTGTATATTATAGATCGTTATCTCCATTTTTAGTAGACCCCAAATAATGTGATGATAAAATGTTTCTATGATTAAATACATTTAGCTAAC
>Ga0255400_10081_pt1 | contig 11318 bp, 10 predicted proteins | sample ANMaggSeSYBR01G7_FD_182117 | JGI IMG/M metagenome (GOLD analysis project Ga0255400, IMG submission 182117) | Sediment cell enrichment communities from methane seep in Santa Monica Basin, California, United Staets - ANME aggregate JGI... | ecosystem: Environmental > Aquatic > Marine > Cold seeps >... | reverse complement strand
AATTAATTCACTGCGCTTTATATCGTACTCTTTTTCGACATCCTTAAGACACCTTTTTTGTTTACCAATATCTTTTGACAATTTATCAAGGTAATTGAAGTATAGTATTATTTCATTTACTTTTTTGTCATCACTCTGCTTCTTTTTAAGCTCTTCCCGACATTTTATCTTTTCTTTCCTGATTTTTTCCAGTCTTCTTTTTTCATTATTCACTACTCTCTTAATTCGACCCAATTCTTTTTCCAGGTTTTCCTCTATGTGTTTTCTATGATTTAGAAGTGATTGAAGGCTGAATTTATACATGGCCGTCGCTTTGCTCCCGTCTTCGCCTTCGGCTACACCGTGGCAGGCCAAGTTCAAGGTTCTTGGGTTCAGGGTTCAAAGGTTCAGGGTTTTCGGTTAAGGGATTAAGTCATTTGCTCCTTCTGCCTTTCCCTTCACCATTCAACATTCGATCTGGCTTCGCAAATGCTATGCCAAGACACGTATTCGATGTTCAGGGTTGTTAACCGTGAACCGTTAAACCGTGAACCTTTTATCTTTGTCATTTAAACAATTCCCCAAGCTGTTTTACGCTTTCATCATATGTTACACAATCTTCAATTCCCTGTATTAAATATCCGTTTGCCCTGTCATTCATTTCTATTGCGTAATCTATTTTTGGATTACTGCCGGCAACATATGCCCCGATATTTATCAAATCTTCTGACTTTTTATAGGTAGCCATTACTGCCTTTAACTTATTTGCACTTTCCTTCTGCGAGGAAGAAATGATATCATCCATAACACGGCTTATGCTGCTCAGGATATCTATTGCAGGATAATGATTTTGCATTGCAAGTTCTCTTTTTAAAACTATATGTCCATCCAGTATGGACCTGAGTGCATCTGCAATCGGTTCATTTGTATCATCACCCTCAACCAGCACTGTGTACAGGCCGGTTATTGTTCCTCTGTTTGCCGAAGTACCTGCTCTTTCCAGCAATTTCGGAAGCATGGTAAAAACGGACGGTGTGTAACCTTTCATTGTTGGTGGTTCTCCAAGAGCAAGACCAATCTCCCTTTGTGCCATCGCAAACCTGGTTACAGAATCCATCATAAGATTAACGTGCTTTCCCTGATCGCGAAAATACTCTGCTATTGCAGTGGCGATAAAAGCGCCCCTCATTCTTATCAGAGGCAGGTGGTCTGAGGTTGCTACAATAACTACCGACCTTTTAAGCCCTTCTTCCCCAAGCTCTTTTTCTATGAATTCATTTACTTCCCTTCCTCTCTCACCAATCAGAGCGATCACATTAACATCCGCCTTTGTATTTCTTGCGATCATTCCCATTAATACACTTTTCCCCACGCCTGATCCGGAAAAAATACCCATCCTCTGACCGCAACCAATTGTCAACAGGCCGTTTACAGCTCTTATTCCAATATCAAGCGACCTTGTTATTCTCTTTCTTGACAGCGGATTAACCGGATTAGCATATATTGGGTACTCCTTTTCTTTTTTAATCTCTCCTTTATTATCAATAGGATTGCCGATTCCGTCAATAACTCGTCCAAGAAGCCCCTGCCCGACAAAAACAGACGACTTTTCCTGTCTTGCTACAACACTGCTTCCAGGACCTATTCCCCTTATCTCTTCAAAGGGCATCAGCATAACTTTATTATCTTTAAACCCTAAAACTTCCGCCCCTACTTTCTTTTGATCCCCTTTTGTGAATATATCACAAACAGTACCAAGCTTTGCTACAGGGCCCTTTGCTTCAACAACTAAACCAGTTACATTGGTAACACTTCCAACAGATAAAATAGTAGATGAATCATCTAATTTCTTATAATATTTATCCAGGTTAATTGATAGGTTCATGGTTCACAGTTCACGGTTAAGAAATTCAGTTATTTTTCCCTTCTGCCTTCTGCCCCTGTGCCTTCTGCCTTTTTTTACTTTTTATCCAAACTCTGGAAAGCTTCTTCAACAGCCTGAAACTGCTTTTCAAGCCTTGCATCAATATCTCCTGATTCCGTCTCTATAATGCATCCCCCGTCAGGAATCGACTCTTCCATTTCAAAGCTGACATTTTCAATATTATTTATTTTATCTGTTATCGCAGGTTTCTCGCGCTTTATGAACTGAAAATCTTTGCGGCTTAGTTTAACTTTCACTTTCTCATGGCCTTCAACCTTTTTCACCGCCTCTTTAACAACATTTACAACAGTATCTTTTTTTACTCTTATCTCATTGCATACAATTTTTCGGGCAATTGCCATGGCAAGTTTTACTATTTCCTGCTCCGTCTCTAAATAAATATCCTGCCTTATTTTTATTAACTCTGATAAACCCTGATTTATACTATTTGCAACGGACTCGATTTTATCATTCCCCGATTTAACACCTGCCTTTTCTCCCCTGGCAAAACCTTTTGCATAAGCTTTTTCTTCAATCTCCCTAACAGTTTCGTCTATGAAACCCTTTTTAATCTCATCATTTCTTTTTTCTTTTGAAATATTTGCATGAGTTATTTCAGATCCATTTTTATAATTAATACGCTCAAATTTATTTCCTTTATTAAATATTCTTGTATTTTCATCTGAATAATTGACAGGAATGTTAGGAAAATAGTGAAGTTTAAAAGCGTTTTCCTGATTTGAAGACATTATATTAATTATCCTGTGTTCCTTAATACACTGTTGTTCCGAATTACAACCAATCATGATGTTTTGTAAGCGTTTATGGAAAGTGAACGGCTACTAATTTTGTTTGCTTTCAAGGCATGTTATGCATATTTACAACTTCTTTTTACTCCACGGCTAACCCACCATATCGTCTCCTCGCCGGCCGCTGATTATGATCTCTCCCTTAACTTCCATATCCTGTATCAGCGAAGTAATTCTCTGCTGGGCATCTGAAACTTCCTTCATTCTCACAGCACCTAAATCTTCTAACTCTTCTTTCAACATTTCACCTGCCCGCGATGACATATTCTTAAAAACCTTTTCTTTGACATCCTCAGTTGCTGCCTTCAATGCTATCGCTAATTCAGATGTTTCAACCTTCCTGAGCAATTTCTGAAATCCCCTGTCGTCAACAAGAGGGAGATCTTCAAAAACAAACATCTGCTGTTTAATTTCTGCGGCAAGTTCTTCATCAATTTCTTCAATTTCATTTAAAATAAGCTCACTTGACATTTCATCTGTCTGATTAAGTATCTCGGCAACACGGGCTGTTCCGCCTGTTGCATTGCTGATTGAAGAATCCTGATTTTTCACTACCTCATCAAAAGCATAATTTATTTCTTCAATCATTTCAGTCATCACCTTGTCTAAACCTATTATTCTCAGAGCAACTTCCTTTTTAACATCATCAGGCAATCTTGAAAGAACTTCGCTGGCAACTTCTGTTTTGAGATGAATCATTATTATTGCGATTGTCTGGAGATGTTCATCTTTTATCAAATCATAAACTTTATCGGCGTTAAGAGCCAAAATGACGTTCAGTTTCGCTGCTTTTGTATTTGAAGCCGCGGAGATTTCTTCACTTGTTTTCGGAGCGCCTAACAATCTTTTTGATTTTGCTCGTCTTGTCGTTTCTGCAAATTGCTCTACAATCTTTTCCACCAGCTCAGACGAGATTGTCCCCATTTTATCAAGATGATTTCTAACAACTTCTTTTTCTCTGTCATCCAGGCTGTTTATTATCACCTGTGATGCTTCCTCGTTCATTGACTGAATCAAAATTGCAATTTTAAGCGAACCTGGAAGATTATTAGGATCCATATTTATTCACTCTTCTAATTTAATTTTTAAAACTTCGTTTTTTAAGCGTAGCCAGAGATAAACTGCTGGTTTGCCTTGCCGAGGCGTAGCCTTAGGCGAAACCCGGTGGTTGCTGGTTAAAAAACGAGTAACAAGCAACGAGCTACGAGTCCTTCATCCAATCCTTTATTACTCCAACTGAAACATCTTTATCTTTTTCCAGCAATTGTGTGACACTATTCGTGTTTTCAACCCTGCCCATAGAACCACTGTATTCTCTTTCCAGTTCACCCACGGTTTTCGGCAGTTGTTTCAGTATATCCATCTCTGTTAAAGTATTTGAGGTCAGCCACCTTGTCAGTGGTCTTACGACAAATAAAAATGAAAAAAGCAGAAAAATACCTAAAAAAGTATATTTAAAAACAGGCTTAAACTTTTGGATTTTTGCATTCCAACCTTCCTCTTTAATTTCTTCCACAGTTCCCATAACTTTATCCGTTTCAAAGGAAATATTTGCTACTTCCACAGCATCCCCTCTTGCCGGATCAAAATTCACTGCTCTTTTTACGATATTTTCAAGCGTCTTCATCTCCTCAGGGGTCCTAGGGATATATTTCCATGATTGTTTGCCGCCTCTTCCTTTAAGCTTCGCATAAGTTCCATCAACTACTACTGCTACTGAAATCTTTTTAACCTTACCTGTCGGTTCCGATATTACGGAAGTCATTTTGCCTATCTCATAATTGACGGTTTTATCCTCTTTCTGATATTCAAGAGTATCTTCTTTTCCTTTTTCCTTGCGTTTTGAAACGTTCGACCTTAATCCTGGGACACCGCGCGGATTTATACCCGAACCTCCTGAAGTCTCAGATAAAACCTGCTCGCTTCTAACAACTTTGTTATCAGGGAAATACCTCTCTTCGGTCATTTCCCGTCTTTTAAAATCGAGCACGCTCGACACTCTCACTATTGCATTGTCTATTCCCAATGCCTTTTCCAGCATGGTTTTTACCCTGTTCTCCATGCTTTTTTCCAGTTTTTCCTGATACTCCAATTGATCGGAACTTATCCTGGCTACCGTACTTTTATCTTTAAATCCCGCCAGCATTTTCCCTGAGCTGTCAACCAGTGTTACATTTTCCGGTTTTAAACGAGGCACACTCGCTGAGACAAGATGAACTATCCCCTGTATCTGGTTATCACTAAGCCATCTGCCATGACGAAGTTTTAAAACCACTGAAGCGGTTGCAGGCTCTTCTTTGTCAACAAAAAGTGATTTCGGTGACATAACGATGTGAACCCTGGAGCTTTCTACCTCTTTAAATTTATTGATTGTTCGAGACAATTCCCCCTGCAATGCCCGCTGGTAATTAACATTCTGAACAAACTCCGTCATCCCGATCTTTGTGTTGTTAAAAACCTCAAAACCGACACTGCCGCCCTGGGGCAAGCCCTGGGAGGCCATTTCCAACCTTATTTCATGCATTTTTTCTTCCGGAACTAAAATTGCTCTTCCGTTTGAAGCAATTTGATATTCAATTTTCTGTTCCTTCAGTTTTTCAATTATTGCTGACGCATCTTCCATCTCCAGATTGGAATAAAGATACCTGAAATCCGGTTTTTCCGTCCATGTCATTAAAAAAACAAACCCTATTATTGTTCCTGCAATAAGGCTTAAAAAAGCAACCCGTTTTCCCGGACCAAGACTTTTTATCAGTGCTTTTAACTGTATTGAGAAATCATTAAATGACATTTGTACTCTCCAATTTAAATCTGCGTTCAAGGGTTAAAGGTTCCATTTTCGTTCCTTGACTGCATTTGGAACGTGTATTTATGATAAAAGTGTTATCTTCGACAGGCCTGATCCATAATTTGGAGCCAAATTGGCAATTACTTGATAAAATGACCATGTTCAACGAGGACTCTGAATATTCAATTCCCTTCTTTGCCCTTAACCCTGAACGTTGAACCCTGAACCTTTGAACGGTTACCAATTTAAATCTGCATACGCATGATTGTTTCATATGCTGTTATTATTTTATTTCGAACAGCCATCATCAACTGGAATGATACCCCGGATTTTTCCATCATAATCATTGTCTTATGTATATCAGTTTCCTCCCCGGTCACCAGGTTCCGGACTGCATTGTCAGAGTCTTTCTGTAGTTTGTCCACATCGGCTATCGAGCTTTTTATTATTTCGCTAAATGATTTACCCTCTTCTTTTTGTATCTGCTTATTTCCAGTCAAAAGATCAGGATATGCTTTTGAAACATTTTGAATTGATATTTTATCCATAATTATTTACCTATATCGAGCGCTTTTAAAGCCATGCTCTTGCTGGCCTTTACAGCGGCTACATTTGCCTCGTAACTCCGCGCGGCAGTTATCATGTTTACCATCTCTTCCATTAAATTGATATTCGGCATTGCTACATAGCCTTTTTCATCTGCGTCAGGGTGGTTCGGATCGTATTTCATTATCGGCGGAGCAGGATCTTCGATGATCTGTGTAACCTTAACCTCTGATACTCCTTTTGCCCCACGGGATCTCAGCATGTTTTCAAAGGATTCGGCAACCGGCTTTGCTTCAAATATCGCATCTTTTCTTTTATAGGGGCCTCCCTGGGGAGTTTTTGTTGTATGAATATTGGCCAGGTTGCTTGAAATCAGGTTCATTCGAAGCCTCTGTGCTGTCAATCCTGAAGAACTTGTGTGTAATGCATCAAAAAAATCCATTTTTATTTACCTCCCTGGATTGCCGATTTAAGCCCTTGAAATTTCTTATGAATTATCTGAGCAGCCGCTTTATACATTAATGTATTTTCCGCCATATTTCCCATCTGTTTATCTATATCCACGGTATTTCCGTCACCTCTTAAAGATAATCCCTGGGTATCGTCAATTTGGACACTGACACCATCTGCTTTGCTTCTCCGTGATTGCATGTGTGCCGTATCTGTCTTATTAAGAGAAATACTGTTTCCTTTTCCTGTAACTTTCTGAAGTTCTTTTTCAATTACAAGATCAAAGGCTTTATAGTCAGGTGTATCCATGTTTGCTATATTCGAAGCAATTACATTATGTTTTTTTGATCTCAAGTCCATCGCCTTTTCCAGGATCGATACCGTCTGATTGAAAATTCCCTGTGATTCCATTAAAATTTCCTCCTGCTGAATTTTTTAATATTTAAACAGCAATATTCGTACCAAGAAAGTATCTGCCGATAGAATTATTCGTAATAGTTCAGCCACTAAGGCACAAAGACACTAAGAATATTATATATTAAGCGTTCACGGAACATTGAAATTAGAAAGCAGAAATTGAAAATTCGGCTTTCTTCCGTAACCCGCAACACGTAACTCGCAACACAGAACAGTCTTTTTCAGCTTTAAAACCCCAGTTGAGTGATTTTGACAATAAATCATCGATATTATGTCACTAAACCTCCTGCCTATATTCCCTTAATTTATTTCTCAATGTCCGGATGCTTATGCCTAATAATTCCGCCGCATGTGTCCTGTTATCATTTACATCCTCCAACGTCTTGACAATCAGATTCTTTTCCATATCCCTGACTGTTGTACCGGCTTTTAAAGGAATATTTATTTTTGTTTCATCAGATATTTCATCAAAATCCGGCTCTTCCAGGTATAAATTTTCCGGTATAATAACTTCACCTTCTATCAGGAGTACGGCCCTTTCTATCGTATTTTCCAATTCCCTTATATTCCCTCTCCAGTCATGTTTTATGAGAATTGACATCGCCTTATCAGACAACCGCTGTTTATTTTTTTTATTATTCCTGCTGTGCTTATCGAGAAAATATTCTGCCAGCAGTGGTATATCATCTCTTCGCCGTCTCAGAGGGGGGATAGTCAATGCCACTACATTAACTCTGTAAAACAGATCTTCTCTGAATTTTCCTTTCTTAACAGCGCTTTTCAGGTCAATATTGCTTATTGCTATAACCCTTGCATTAATTGGAACTGTTTTGTTTCCTCCGACCCGATCTATTTCCCTTTCCTGAAGCACACGCAATATTTTAGCCTGAAGCGGCAGAGTCATTTCGCTTATTTCATCAAGCACAATAGTACCTTCACTCGCCATTTCAAACTTACCCATCCTCCTGACAACAGCTCCTGTAAAGGATCCTTTTTCGTGACCGAACAGTTCACTTTCCGCCAGGGAATCAGGCAAAGCCGCACAGTTCACTGCAACATAAGGAGCTTTGTTTCCCCTTCCATGCTGATGAATAAAGGATGCCAGCATCTCCTTCCCTGTTCCGCTTTCACCCTGGATAAGAACCGTTGCATTACTGGAAGCTATATTTTTTGCTAATTTCAATATGTTAATAAGTTTTTCATCCCTTGTAATTATTTCTTTATCTTTTTTGCCCACAAATAATTGATTTATTCCAGGCTTGGGTTTAGCTCCGCCGTTTGACGATAGACCCGCCCGCTTGACGGCCGTTTCAATAGTCTTGGAAGAGAAGGGTTTGAGAATGTAATCCAAAGCCCCTTTTTGCATTGCCTCTACAGCATTATTAACGGTTCCGTGACCAGTAACCATTATAACCGGAACATCCTGAGATAATTTTTTTACTTTATCTAATAATTCGATACCTGACATTTCCGGCATCCCGACATCGGCAATCACAAGGCCGTAGTCATTTTCTTTAAATTTATTCAAAGCTTCTACACCACCCGTTGCACTATCCACATTATACCCGCTTTGATTTAACACGCGGGAAAGCGCAGTTCGCCCTTGAGCTTCATCATCAACAACTAATATCGGCTGGTTTTGCATACTGGATTGATTCATCTTTTTTTAAAACCACGTCCTTTGGGCGTAGTCAGAGATAATTGGCTTTGCCTGAGCATAAGTTGCTGGTTACTTGTTGCTGGTTGCTCGTTTTTTAACGAGCAGAGTACCGAGCAACGGAGAATAGTCATTTTAAACATGGTTTATCAGACAGCCCCCTCGAGGTGTAAATCAACATCACGTCTTCGGACGTTGATTTTTATCTAAATTTGCCGGTTTAGAAATATAAAATATTACAAATATCATGCCATGACAGCCACACTCAGGCGTAATATCCTGCAATTTATTTCTTTCGTAAAATAAATGCGTTAACTTGTTTGATTTTAAGGATAATTTGCTATAACCATGACCCATGGCAAAAACCTGTAAAATATAGTATGTGCCATTTTGTTGTATGTATTTTGGTCTAGTTTAATAAGATATGAAATGATACTGCGGTAATTCTGTCAAATTTAATGTACCAACCGTCATCTATTTGACGTTTTCAAGCTGACATTTGTTGCAGATGATGCCTTTTTATTTTTTCAACAAGTGTTGTCCTGTTCAAATGAAGTAGTTTTGCCGCCTTGTTTTTGACCCATTCGGTCTTTTCAAGAGACTTAAGGATAAGGGCTTTTTCATATTCTGTAACTGCACTACTCAAACATATTCCTTTTTCTGTAATTTCAGGTTCTTGTGTTGTATGAAGCTTCCATGATTTCAGCCTTCCTGGTAAATCTTCCGGTAAAATCACTCCTTTCCCCTTTAATACAACAAGTCTTTCCACAATGTTTTTTAATTCTCTTACATTTCCCGGCCATAAATAGCGCATCATTAGTTTTTTTGCTTCATCCGATATCCCTTCAATTTCCCGTTTGTTTTTCAAGTTCGATTCTTTCAAAAAATATGAGGTAAGAAGTGGTATATCCGATTTTCGCTCTCTTAACGGGGGAAGTGTCAGAGGTATAACAAAAAGCCTGTAAAACAGGTCTTCTCTAAAATTTCCTTTTTGAACTTCTTCATCCAGATCTCTATGTGTTGCTGAAATTATTCTTACATCAGCCTTTATTGTTTTGGTTCCACCTACCTGTTCGAACTCACCTTCTTCCAGAACCCTTAATACTTTCACCTGAAGGTCATGGCTCATATCACCGATTTCATCTAAAAAGATAGTCCCGCCACTGGCCTGCTGAAATTTACCCGGCCTTGAGGCTGAAGCTCCGGTAAATGCACCCTTTGTGTGTCCGAACAATTCACTTTCAAGCAGATTTTCAGGAATAGCGCCACAATTTATTGAAATAAACGGTTTGTTTTTTCTTAGAGAGTTTCTGTGGATAGCTTTTGCGATCAAGCCTTTTCCTGTTCCTGTCTCTCCATTAATTATTATCGTGCAATCGCAATCAGCTACTTTTTTTACGATGCTGAAAACCTCGATAATTTTATCGCTGCATCCGATTATATCATTAAACGCGGAGTATATATCTGTTCTTTCCAGACTCCCTAGGCTTTCTTTGAAAATATAATTTTCGGGCATCAAATCCTGCCCTTCCGGCGTGCTGTTTTCCGAAACGGATTTTAGCAATTAGCCCTCGCTTTTAAAAAGATAATTATGACAAATTTATACGATTAGGAGGAAAATATATGCAAGAATCATACCGCATTTAAGGGTTAACATCATGAGACCTTTGAAAAACGGCACTTTCCAAATGTCTCATCATTGAGATATTATTGCATATAGGCGGTTTATGAGGTTTGATAAATTTTGCAGCTTGCGACATGCAAATTGCATGTCGCTTTTCTTTATCATGTTATGTGAGGTTTTACCGGTTCATCTTAAAAATTAGCTTTTGCATCATCAATTGAAAAATCAATCGGGATTTCACTGGTTTCCTGAAACGATTTCAGTTCCTTACCCACCTCCGGTGAACCAGCGATTCGAATGGAAACTGCTTCTTTTTCGCATTTTTGAATAATTAATAGAATGAGCTTAATTAAAGAAACATTCGTTTCAGAAACTTTTCTCAAGTCTAGAATGAATTTTTTAAGCCCCGATGACTTCATCTCCTCTAATTTCTTTTTCAAATGGCTATCGACTTCAACTGAAATTGGTCTGGTGATCTTGCTCGGGAGCGCAAGGAATTGAATGCCGTCATCTTCCAAAAAATACTTCTTTGCCGTTTCTTCGACAGCTTTCTCCTCTTTTTTGGGCTCAAGCTTAAAAATCTTTTCAACACGTTCAATTAATTGCTCACCCTTAAACGGTTTCACCATGTAATCCTTTACTCCCATTTTAACAATATTCATAACATTGTCCTGTCCGGATTCAGCCGTCAGCATTATAACAGGAATGTCTTTCAAAGAAGGTTCACTCTTTAACTTTTCAAGCATCTCAATGCCGTTCATAACAGGCATTGTAATGTCTAAAACTATCAGATCCGGTTTTTCCTTGCTTGCAACAGCCAATCCTTCGATACCATTTTCCCCTTCAAACATTTCACAATCATATGGACGAAATGCTTTTTTCACAATCATACGAATCGTTTTGCTGTCATCAACTGTAAGAATTTTAAAAGCCATGATTATCCTCCTGATATATTTAATTAAATTTATTTTGCTGCTTTTATATATAACTGCACCAGGGCTGTATGTTCCCGGCACTTAAAACACAGGCGTTCATATCTGTCCCAGCCTTTTGTTTCACTTTTAAAATCACTTCCTCCTGTAACGGAAGGGATTGAGAGTTCACATGTTAAACCTATATCACAT
>Ga0255400_10080_pt1 | contig 11557 bp, 10 predicted proteins | sample ANMaggSeSYBR01G7_FD_182117 | JGI IMG/M metagenome (GOLD analysis project Ga0255400, IMG submission 182117) | Sediment cell enrichment communities from methane seep in Santa Monica Basin, California, United Staets - ANME aggregate JGI... | ecosystem: Environmental > Aquatic > Marine > Cold seeps >... | reverse complement strand
ACTAGACCAACAAGAAACACATATTAATTCAGGGGGAAAATACCTGTTTTGGAGTTCAATGTCAGGAAAAATTAAATACTATCGAACGCAACATAAATGGCAAAAAGGCCAGTCTCTAATGGAAATGGTTTTGATTGTGCCTCTCCTGCTGGTTCTGATTATTTGCGCGGTAGAATTTGGGCGCTTATTCTATACCAAGATTGTTATAACAAACGCTGCCCGTGAGGGTGCGTATTACTTGGCGACTCACTCTTCTGATTATGATGGAGCCACGGGAACTGCACCGAACACCGTTATTGCAGCTCAATCAGAAGCGAACAATTCAGGCATTTCTGATATCGCGGTAAGCATTACACCCAAGAATTGTTGTGAAATTGGGCAATATAGCATAATAATAACAGTGGATACGGACGTGCAGGATTTTCTCATCCTGGGTTTTCTAGGGAATGTTTTTTCAGTAACCGCAACTAGCTACGATGAATTTCCCCTCAGTTCTTCTGTGGAGATGATGGTTCAATGAGAAAATTCAGGAAAACTTCAGGCCAATCGCTTGTTGAGTTTGTACTTGTGTTACCGTTATTGTTAATGCTGGTGATGGGTTTATTTGAGCTAGGCCGTGCCGTTTTTTATTTCTCTGTCCTTAATACAGCCGTTAGAGAAGGCACGCGATATGCCATCGTACAACCTTATTGTGATTATAAATTGGACCCTATTGCTTGCGTTGGTGAAGATCTAGATTTATATCCTTTGGATTGTAATGAAGCGGCATCCATAGCAAATATAAATATCTGTAATGAAATCACGAAAAATTATTTCAACATTGGAGAATTGTCCAGCAGTACCGTCACGATCGACCATATAATTAACAGCACAGACGATTATGTAGTTTACATTAGTATAGATTTTTTATTCGAACCGATTACACCAGGTTTGGCATTAATTGGAGAATTACCGGTGCAAGTTGATTCACAAATGTTAATGGTACCAATTGCCAGCTATTGAGAGTGGAGGTTGAAATGAAGAAAAATTCTATTAAAGACAAGCTAGAAACCGGTCAGGTGATTCCGTTGGTGGTCTTGATGTTGTTTGTAATTGTAGGCATGGTTGCTCTCATTTTGGACGGCGGTGCCATTATGTCCAATCGACGGGTTGCACAAGCTGCAGCTGATGCTGGTGCCTTGGCTGGGGCACAACGGGCATGCCTTGGAAAATCAGACGCGATAGCAGTGGCAGAATATTATGCTTTAATAAATAATAATGCTACGACTGCAGTGGTGACTCTTGAAGAGATGCAGGTCACAGTAAATACTACAGTAGAACAGCCATCTTTCTTTGCTAAGATTTTTGGTGCTGAAACCTTGACAGCCAGCGCTGAAGCCACAGCTGGGTGTTATGGGGTCAGAGGACAAGCAGTAGTACCGTTGGCATGGCGCTGCAAGCCACCCCTGCCACCCGGAGAAGGGCCTTTTAATCCTGAGTATGGATGCCAGATGCAAACATTAAGTTGGGACTTAATTGGACCGATGGTGGATCCTAATTGGGAACCGCCTTCACAAAGAGTGACGTCGGTTCGCATCAGTGATTATGGTGGGACCGAAAAAGATTATTACATGAGTGGCGCGAATATAGTTGATATTGGAGGAATCCCTCCTGAACAAATATACATAGTTATCGATAGTACAAAACTCTGTATTGAAGACGGCGGCGATGACTTCATATGTGATTTGGATGGAGATGGTAAGAAAGATATTACACTGGGTGGTGATCGTGGCTGGTTATACCTAACAGCGGACACAAACAGTATCGCCAAATGGATTTCAGATAATGGCGCTCATCCAGATTTTTCGCTTGTTACACACATATGGCTTTCGGGGAAAAGCGGTGCTGAGGTTGACATTTATATAAAAATGATCGCTGCAGGCTATGTTGGTGAAGTGGTACTTATCCCAATCTACAATGAAATCTGCCTTAACGATCCAACTGTGGACATTTCATGTGTAGAGCGTGCTCATGCCCCCCCCTGGCCCCCATTTTTTGGAGAAGATATATTTACTGAGATGCGAAACCAAGTTCCCTACTATCACATCATTGCGTTTGCACCTTTTTATGTGTCATGCATTGACAAAAAAGGGGATTGCCCCGGTTTTAGATATGCACAAACCTTGAATGATGATTTGAAAGATAATCCTGTTATTGAAGGATATTTCTTATCTGATTACAAAGTTTCGCCTGAATCCACTGCAGGCTGCGATTTTAATCTTGGCAATTGTACTATATCATTATCGAAATAGTGACATTGTCTTTGAGAACTTTAGGAGGTCTTCGTTGTCCAATAAAAACAAAGCTGTATTCATAATTGTTGTGGGATTGATCCTGGTGGCAATCGGGATTTTTGCCAGTATACTGCTCGTAAATCGCTACAGAGCAAACCAGGCACCAGTGGCAGTCGTAGAAGGACCTGTTAAAACCACAGTGGTGGTCTTGACGCGCGACCTGTTCTTGGGTGATACAATCGCAGCAACTGATGTGGAGCTGGTCAGTGTACCAGTGGAAGTAGCCACGCGCAATGCTATTGCTACCCTTGAAGAGGCAGTCGGTAAGATTATCAAGACTGACCTCGTCCAAGGAGAAATGGTTCTCTCACACAACTTGGCGGACCCAACCAATAACAATAATGACATTAGTTTCATCTTGGGTGAGGATCATGTGCTGATAGCATTCCCGGCGAATGACTTAATGAGCCTGGAGAGCATGGTGCAGCGTGGAGATATTGTGGATATCTTTGCCACCTTCGAAGGGAAAGTCAAGACAATCGGCGAAACCACCACTACTACGGGTGAATCTGAAGAGCCAGAGATGAGAACCTTCACTGTGGATACTTTCCAAAGAGTAGGCGTGACCGCCCTGGTCTTGGAAGTGATCGGGGAAGAAACTAATACCGGTCTTCTTCAGGGTGATGCTAACCAGACTACTGCAAAACCTAAAACCCGGATCAGGGCGTACTTGCTGGCGATGAAACCGCAGGATGCTCTGATCTTAAAACATTTGAAGGATACAGGTGCGATATTTGATATCGTTTTGAGAGCACCTACTTCGACAGTTCAATTTGACCTGACGCCGGTAACCGAAGAATACATCATCGAATTCTACGGACTTGAGATTTTACCTTAAAGAATTGAGGAAAGTTTTATTATGACAACAACGACTGAAGCAGCAAGGATCCTCTTGGTTTCAAAAAATCCTTCTGTCATCGAAACAACCCGTTCAGCCCTCTCAAAAGTGGAGACTCTGAAACTTATTGAAAAAGAGGTGACAGTAGAGAATCTTTTTCCAGTTATCACAGACACCCAGCCTGATGTGATCCTGTTGGATTTCGAATTCCATCACCATCCTTTTGAACTTGAAGATAAAATCCTTTCTGATTACTCGATGTGCACCATTGTTGCCATCCTGACTGAATCCAAAAAAGTTAATTTGGATCGGGTTGTTCTCTCAAGTGCACGAACTTTCATCCAGTATCCTTTTCAATCGGATAAACTGGTGACCACCATTACGCGCGTGTTAGAACTTGTGCAACAGGACCATGCATATTCTTCATCGGCTCCTGGTTCAGATGCTTATGTCATTTCAAAGGGGACATTCACGGTTTTCGGCCCTAAGGGAGGAAGTGGGTGTACGACTATTGCTACGAATTTAGCCATCAGCCTGCATAAAACTTTAAAAGAGGATGTATTACTGATTGACGGGAAACATCTCTTTGGGCATGCAGCATTGTATCTTAATTTACACACTGGCAATTCGATCACTGACCTCATTGCTAATGTTGGCATGCTGGATAAACGGCTGATCAATCAGGTAGTTGTCCAGCATACATCCGGCATTCACGTGCTGCCAAGCCCGAATTCGATTGTTGAAGCTCAAGGAATCCGACCAGAAAAGCTATTCAAGGTGATCCAAGGTTTAAAACGGGTCTATCAATACATCGTCATCGATGGAGGCAACAATTTAAACGAAAACACGGTCACCTATATGGATTCCTCGGACAAGATCTTGTTGGTGCTCAATCCCAACTTGGCCTCAATGCGGGATGTAAGACAATTCATGGAAATCTCGGCTACCCTTTCATACCCAAAGGAAAAAATCTTGGTGATTCTTAATCTGACCGGAAGAAAGGCTGATGTCCAAAGGGAACAGATTGAGAATATCTTAAAAATAAAGGTCTTCGGCGAAGTCCCAGCTGATGAGAACCTTGCACTTAGCAGCTTGAATGAGGGAGTTCCCATCCTAATGAAAAAACCTCGTCACAGCATCAGCAGAGCGTTTTTTAAGATCACCAAAGAACTGGTAAAATTATCCGTACCTCTAAATCCGAAGATCTCTAAAAAGAATGAAAATATTGGGTTCTCAAAAGCATCATCTAAATAGGGATTGGCATATAACGTGAGGATTTCTTTGAATCAAGATTTGATCACACTTATCCTTCTTGCAGTTTGCCTCTTATGCGCTATAAGTGTGGTTCTAATTGGCAGATGGTTATTCAGAAATGGACCATTATCTAAGAAGCAGGGTAGAATATCCCGCTTTGTGGCTCCCAGGCTGGATGATAGTCAAGTTACTCCTTCTGGTGGCCCTTCACTTAATTCAAAGCGGGATATTGGAGAATTAAGGAATTGGGTCAACAAGTCCTTAAATAGTGTGTCTTCAGATAAAATGCAAAAAAAAATTTCCAGCGCTTATTGGGCGATCACTGGTACAGAATACACTCTCATACGGATTGTTGCGACTGCAACGGCATTTTTCTTGGGATGGTTTATTCCCGGGAATATCCTGGGAGGGATTTTTCTGGGGGCGATCGCGATCATGGTTCCACCCATTCTGTTGGAAAGAGCAATTGCCCAGCGGCAACAAAAATTTAATGACCAGTTGTTGGATGTCCTGGTATTGATTGTTGGGGCAGTGCAGGCAGGTTATAGTTTAATGCAGGCAATTGATCTTGCGGTAAACGAAATTCCTGCTCCATCATCTGAAGAATTTGGGAGGGTATTTCGTGAAATCCGCTTAGGTATCTCTTTAGAAGGAGCCCTCACCAATCTTTCGGAAAGAATGGCAAGTGATGACATGCAAATAGTGGTGACTGCTGTCGTAATCAATACCCAGGTTGGCGGTAATCTTTCCACGGTTCTGGAATCCACCATATCTACAATCCGAGACCGTCAGCAACTTTTGGGGGAGATACGTTCCCTTTCCTCGTATTCCCGTTTTGTAGGAAGCTTCCTAACCTTGATGCCATTTATTACAGGGGTTGCCATTTTCTTTCTGGCTCCTGATTATTTTGAGACGGTCAAAACGTCATTGTTCACTCAAATTGCTCTTTTAATGGCTTTGTTGGGTGTTATCATCGGGAACATTTGGATCAAGCGAATCGTTCAGATTAAGGTTTAATGAAGGGTTATAAAATATGAATATTGAGTTAATCGACACTAATTTGTTATTAATTCTTCTGGGAGCGATTTTAGCAATCTTGGGTTTTGGTCTGACTATCTATGGGGTCTCCACCTGGTCGAAAAAAGGAAATCGGATTGCAAAACGATTGGATAAATTTATTGTTTCTGAAGATCAATCAGCTGGTGATTCCACTGCAAACCAAATCATCCTACGCGAAATTAAAGGTTCATTATTCAGTCGCACGATTATCAATTGGCTTAAAAAAGTTTTTAATTTACTGAAAAAATTTACACCAGAAAAGATGGCTGTTGATATGGAACACAAACTGACGATTGCTGGAAACCCAGCTAATATGCATGCTGGCGAATATTTAGCGCTCCGCTTCCTGGTTGTTTCTGTGGGAATTACCCTTGCATTTCTTCTCAACCGGGATTTCAATAATATCAATATGAACTCTATTTTGTATGGGATTGTTATTATCGTTGTTTGTCTGTTTTTACCGGAGGTCTGGCTTAAAGGATGTGTACGTTCCAGACAAGATGAGATCCGCCGAGGGTTGCCAGACGCGCTTGATGTGCTTTCTGTGTGTGCAGGCGCAGGTCTGGGCTTCGATCAGTCTCTGCAAAAAATCAGTAATTATTGGGACACCGAGCTGGGACATGAATTAAAGCGTGCTACCCAGGAGATGAAAATGGGATCTTCACGTGCTGAAGCATTAAAGAACATGAGCGACCGGCTAGATGTGGATGATTTCACCCGGTTTGTTGCCATTATCATCCAGGCGGAACGGATTGGCATGAGTTATGCCGATGTGCTTCACAGCCAGGCGTTGCAGATGCGAGTGCTGCGGCAGTGCCGGGCACGGGAAATTGCCAATAAATTACCTGCTAAAATGATCTTGCCGTTAGCCCTTATGATCTTCCCTGCTATAATTGCTGTGATTCTTGCACCGGCCATTCCAACCGTATTGGGTATTTTTTAAAACGTAATAACTAATCTTGCTGTGAAGAGCGCAAATGGAAAATTCGTCAACACCGGAATTCAAAAAACCTAAAAACAGTGATCTTGATTTTAGTGAAATAACAGGTCATATTGCAGATCCGAACGATCTATTCAGTGATCCCGAATACTTAAAATTACTCGAGTATTCGCAGAATGCGAAATTTCCCGAGTGTGAGGAATTAGTAGATCAACTGGAGATACTATACCCACAGCATCCACGATTGCTCAAATTCAAAGATGATCTTCAAATGAGGTTGTCCATGCAAACCATGGAGGTCATCAATAAAAAAACGGAAAAACGCCAGAAGAGAAAAGTATCTTTCAAGATGAGTGTTTTTGCAATCGTCGCTACCCTTATTGTGATGATTGTCTTCTTCTTTTCTTATTATTACCTCAGTACTATAGCCATGAACGAACAGCTGGATCAACACGTACCACAACTCAACGCACTTAATGATCAGGCAGAACATCTTCTTTTGGCTGGACAACCTCAACCTGCAGCTGAGATCATTGAGAGAATAAGAACAATTAACCCGGAATTTGAGAATCTCCCTGAATTGGTATCGCGGACAGATGAACTTTTACGATTAGAAGCAAAATACCAGACGGCGTCAAATTTAGTTACTGAGAACAAAATCAATGAAGCATTGGTGATTTACAAAGAAATTGAAACTGAGAAACCAGGTATGTGGGATGTCAGTCATCAAATTGTTTCCTTAGAGACCCCCATCCAAATTGCTAAATATTTAATGGAAGGGAATGCAGCTTTCCAGGAAGAAAAATGGGACCAGGTGATTGGTACTTATGAGAATGCATTGATGCTTGATCCCAACCTGGACGATCCGTTTATGAAGGAGCAATTGTTAAAGAGTTACCTTAATCAGATCATCAGCATGCTGCAAGACGAAAACACAGCGATCGGAGATATTGAGAATGCAGAGCAATATTACCGCAGGGCGGTTGCCATAATCCCGCAGAACAAAGCATTTGCCAATGAAAGGGGGAACCTTCAGGAAGTAAGCACCGATCTGCTTGAACTTAAATATACACAGACAGCCAACGCATATTTGGCGGATAAAAACCAGACTGTAACCTCAATTTCCAAAGCCGTATCTTACATGAGAAAAGCAGCAATTATTGACCCGACAAATGTGGCTCTACAAAGAGATCTGGAAAATGCAGAGTATTATCAAATTGCTTTTCAGCATTTTATTGAAATGAACTGGGTACAGGCAATAATTGAATTAAAACAGGTGTTATCTGTTGACTCAAATTTTGCGAATGGAAATGCCAGTCTGTTGCTTTTTGAAGCATACTATGCCCTTGGAAAACAATATTATTCAGCAGGTTTTTACCTGGATGCTCTCAAAATCCTTGAACAGGCTGAAATCTTGGCTTGGGATGATCATGATAATCTGATGAAATTATTCCAGGTTCAGGTTCTAATAGGTGATACTTTTGGGAAAAATAATGATTATCAAAATGCTGTTTCTTATTATCAATATGTTGTGAATATTATTCAGAGCCTTCCGGGGACAACATATTTCCATGATATTGCTATAAAAATTTCTGATGCTAATATTTTGGTAGCAAATGAGAATTATCAGGATGCGTTTTCAGCCTTTAAGGACATTCTGAATGGAATTGATGTTATTTACTCAATCTCGGAGATAGAGATCGGTAATGGAGTATGCCTGGCACTCTTCGCTAATGAAAACTTATCCACTGTGGATGCCATCCTTGAAGCAAATAATTTACCAAAAACCATGGTCATCACTTTTGGACGAAAACTAGAAGTTCCCATTCTCGAAAAGTAAAGTTCTCTGGAATATTTTCAAGTTAAAAGGAGAATCAAATGTTCCCAAATCGACCCGCGATGAAAAAAGAAATATCCACACAAGTTCAGATACAACAACCCAAAATTTCTGAACTCGAAGATGAGTTTTTTTTGATTCGGGATGCTGTTCAAAAGATTTTACTTACAAATAATGATATTGATACTTCAGTGGATGCAGATCAGTTAAGAACAATGATTGAGAATTGTTTCAACCAGGTATTGGAAGAAGAAAAAATTCTCTATAACCATTTTACAAGAAGTCAGATGTTGGAATGGGTGATTGCGGATATCATTGGCTATGGTCCGATCGAACCTCTCCTAAAAGATTCAGATATCACTGAGATTATGGTCAATGGATGCGATGAAATCTTTGTTGAACGTTTTGGGTTGATTGAGCCAACCTCAGTGAAATTTGAAAATGATGACCATTTGATGCGTGTAATTGACCGCATCGTTTCTCCAATTGGTAGAAGAGTGGATGAGACCTCGCCAATGGTCGACGCACGTTTACCAACGGGTTATCGTGTTAACGTCATTATCTCTCCGTTATCGCTTGATGGACCAATACTCACCGTGCGAAAATTCGCTACACATCCTTTTACGGTGCAGGATTTGATCATGAAGAGTACCCTGACGGTTGCACTTGCAAATTTTTTACAATGCTGTGTCGAAGCCAGGGTAAACCTCGTAGTCTCAGGTGGTACAGGTACTGGAAAGACCACTTTCTTGAATGTGCTTTCATCGTTTATTCCTGAGGGTGAACGTGTGATTACCATCGAGGGTACGGCTGAACTTCAACTACACCAGAGGCACGTGGTGCGACTGGAAAAGCGTCCGCCAAATATTGAAGGTAAAGGAGAAATCGGCATTCGGCAATTAGTGATCAATGCCTTGCGTATGCGTCCTGACCGCATTGTTGTAGGAGAGTGCCGTGCTGGAGAAGCTTTAGATATGCTGCAAGCCATGAACACAGGTCACGATGGCTCAATGACCACTGTCCACTCTAATAGCCCCCGCGATACTCTACGCAGGATCGAGACAATGGTAATGATGGCTGGGATGGAGCTGCCGTTGAAGGCCATCCGCGAGCAAGTAGCATCTTCTATTGAACTGATTGTTCATCTAGAACGCATGAAGGATGGAACGCGTAAGATTGTTAAGGTGTCAGAGGTTCAGGGCATGGAAAGTGATACGATCGTAATGCAGGACCTGTTTTTGTTCAATCAAACTGGTATTCAAAATGGGGTGGTTCAGGGCAGCTTAAAGTCAACTGGTTTACGGCCACATTTCATGCATAAGCTAGTTGCCAATAGTATTGAGGTGCCAGAGAATGTGTTTGAAGAATAAATTCTTGTCATAATTTGAAAAGAAGTGTGAACATCGCACTTCTTCTTGAGAATCAAGACAAGAACAATGACTGATGGATGAAACCAAAACATACACGAACTCAATTCCCTGGAAGTTTTTTAGCTTGACCTTCTTGTTGACTTGGATATTTTGGATTCCAGCGGGAATGAGTCTTTTTGAAAGATACGACTTACTTGCCAAAATTCTGCATTATGCAGGGGGAAAATAAAATGCCAACTCTTGCAGTACTCCTTCTGTTAAACCGGTACAAATCTCCAGAAGAACAGAAACATTATTGGCGTCGGGTGAGCGACTTTAAAAGTATCAATAGAGGCTGGTACGCTGTGCTTTTTCTAACCGTACCAATCCTAAGCGCAATAGGGTTACTTTTTGACATTCTTCTTGGTGGCAAGGGTGCAGAGTTAGAAATGACCGTAAATATAATCCAAAATCCTCTGATGTTGATACCATTTGCCATTATTCTTCATAGACGGTAGCTATCAGCATGGTTTAGGTATCGGCACAACTCAGTTTTGGCTGTACATGTTGGATAAGATACCATAATCAGTATCGATGACCTGGGTTTACAATAACAATCGTCGGAGCACTTTATCGGCGGTTCTAGTTCATCTTATGGTTGATTTTGTAGGAGAACTACTCCATTTATTCCCGAGAGCAGACAGAAAGGAAAGCAATGGAACAGGAAAACAAAGTGAAACATCTCATTCGTGAAGAAACATTATTTGCAGGTATCCGAAAACCGATAAAAAATCGGGCAGAACTCATCCCTAGAATAAAAGAAGTAACAGAGATATGTGGAAACAAGATTTTTGGGCCATTGGTTCATATTTTTCGCTTTGACACACCAGTAGACGGCTTTGATTCCGAGGTTGGTTTTCAGGTTATATCAGATGTGAATACAGGCGAAGTTTGTACACACACACTTCGCAAATCGCACTTTTTTTCTTTGATGCATAGAGGACCGGTAGAAACCCTTAGAAATACGACATTGAAAATCTTTGAGCATATGAAAAAAACCGGCTTATCTCCAGAATCGGAACTTATGGAGATTTACCATAACTACGATCCGCAAAACCAGGCTGAAAATGTTATTGAGATGCGGGCTTCTTTTTTGGCCTGGCCGCAAGTGTATAAGGAACAACTTCTTCGGGTCTTGGGACCTGAATTGACGGATGAAATCTGGATGGGGGGAGAGAATGTCATCCCGTTTACCTTAGTGGATGAGCGGGCGGATTGGGTCGCTCAATCGCTTGAGCGTCTGAAACGCCGTACAAATCAGGATCAACAGTTCGATATTCTATCGCGCGTGGCTTTAGTTCGCCCGATTGAAGATGTGCTCAAGTATAAAAAGATTTACGAGGAGACAGGGGATGTAAACAAGGTATTGGAGGTGCAGAATGAACACTTAGGGGCATCATCTACCGGAGGATTTATTGATCCGTGGTGGTTTGAAAAAGATATTTTACATTTAAGCAAAGTTGCTTACAATAGAAAAGCCTATGATGCAGCCGAGACCCCTGAAGAATTTCGGAAGGCTTATTGCCATTGTACATTAATTGGAGAGGCGAAAGCGCCAAAAGTGGATCCGATCTTTTGTTATCGAGCAGCCGGATGGGCGCGCCAATTTTGGGAACCAATTCTTGGTGTTGAATTCAAAACATGTACAATCACGCACTCGATTCTAAAGGGGGATAAGTTTTGTGCCTGGGATTACAATTTGAGCAAAAAAACGTGAATGGTCTATAAGCAGATACAATCTTTGTCTAAGATTCAAAATACTGATGAAAACAAGTAGCGCAATTATCAATATAACCTAACTCTTAACCAAGCTGACCTGGCTACGCCAGGAGGGTTAGTGGTCGCGATTTGTTACATCATCAAAATTATTGGAGTAAAGGAGAGTTG
>Ga0255400_10079_pt1 | contig 11568 bp, 10 predicted proteins | sample ANMaggSeSYBR01G7_FD_182117 | JGI IMG/M metagenome (GOLD analysis project Ga0255400, IMG submission 182117) | Sediment cell enrichment communities from methane seep in Santa Monica Basin, California, United Staets - ANME aggregate JGI... | ecosystem: Environmental > Aquatic > Marine > Cold seeps >... | reverse complement strand
CAAGCTGCTCGGCCAGATCCTGAAGATCGCGATTGAAATGCTGGCTGGTCATGCTGGTTTGATAGCATTGCATGAACCATACAAGGGCTGGCAAGTTGCCGTCTCGCAGGCAATCCCGGACGCTTTATTGCGTTATTTAGAGACCTGGATCACCAAAATTCCACCCGATACCGACCCGGCAGGCGTCCAGCTCCCTGAAATCAACCGCTTCTTGCAAGATATCAGCATGGGTCTGCTGAGTGGAGTTGGTTTGCCCCTGGTTGCCCGAAACGAGGTCATTGGGCTGATCTATATCTTCCGTAACTATCCAGGTTTGTTTTCCAATAATGACCGCTCACTTCTGAGCAGCTTCGCCAATCAAGCCGCGATTGCTATGCACAATGCACGCCTCTACTCCGAGGTCAACTATGAAAAACGGCGCATCGATGCCCTGCTGGACTCTGCCGCGGATGGTATCCTCATCCTCAAACCCGACCACTTCATCGAACGTGCTAATCCAGCCTTTGCCCGTATGTATGGCACAAGCCAGAACGCCATTTGTGGTCAGTCACACAGTGAAATCTTCCAATGGAAGCAGCCCCCGCAAGGCATGACGCTTGAAACCGCTGAAGCTGGCGGCTGGCCGCTCACAGCCCAGGCACAACTTTACGTCGAAGGCGACCTCATCCGCCCCGGCGGGAAACCTCCCCTGCCAATCGGCATCACATACGCACCGTTCTTCGCCCATGAAGGCAACTTGATCAATATCATCGCCACTGTGCGGGACATCACGCGTTTTCGCCAAGCAGATGAGCTTAAAAGCACTTTTATTTCTATCGTCAGCCACGAACTTAAGACACCCGTTGCACTTATCAAAGGCTATGTCAGCACATTGCGTCGTGAGGATGCCAACTGGGAGCGCGCCGTCATTGACGAAAGCCTGGCCGTGATCGAAGACGAAGCTGACCGATTGACCGGCTTGATCGAAAACCTGCTTGATGCCTCACGCCTTCAAGCTGGCGGCTTTGAGATAAAACGTTCGGATACCTCCCTTTACAAGATTGCAAAACACATGGCTGAACGTTTCCAGGTTCAGACCGAGAAGCACAAGATCATCGTGGATGTTCCCAAGGATTTTCCGATCATCATGGCAGATGAAACGCGCATTGAACAGGTGTTTTCCAACCTGATCAGCAATTCTATTAAATATGCACCCCAGGGTGAGATCCACATCAATGGTTATACCAGAGCTGATGAGCTTATCATCTGTGTTAAGGACGAGGGTCCCGGGTTCGAACCGGGAGACCTTCCCCATATATTCGACCGTTTTTATCGATCCCCTGATGTCTCCCGCAATACGAAAGGCGCTGGATTGGGTCTTTACTTAGCCCGTTCCATCATTGAAGCGCACGGCGGGGGCATGTGGGCTGACCCAAAGAGCGAACTGGGAGCACGCGTCTGTTTCTCCCTCCCCAGGCACCAGAGCATTACTCCATGACTTCCGTTTGAAATCGAACATGCCAAACCCTTTGATTGACGCATATCTAAAAACCCTTCCCCTCGGCGGATGGCGCTATTTCCAAACAACCACATCTACAAATGATGAGGCGCTTGCCTGGGCGCTGGAGGATGCCCCCGATCAAGCCCTTGTGCTGGCTGCCCATCAAACAAAGGGCCGCGGCCGGGGTGATCACCACTGGATCACCAACGCGGGTGCTGGCTTAGCCTTTAGCCTGATCCTGAAGCCAAAACCCGCAGAACTCCCCTTTATTGGCCGTTTCACTGCCCTGGCTGCGCTGGCACTTGTGAGCACCCTGATCAAGGATTATCAATTGGCTGCCGCTGTCAAATGGCCTAATGATGTGCTGCTGGAAGGCAAAAAGACCGCCGGCGTACTGGTTGAAACGCAATGGCAGGCAGAAAAGGTATCAGCGCTGGTCATCGGAATGGGTGTCAATGTCAGTCAGGAATCCGTCCCACCCCAGGAAAACCTGCGTTTTCCTGCAACCTGCCTTGAAGGCGCATATGGTCGTTCGATCGCACGCTGGGAACTGCTGCGGCAGATACTAGCGGAGATGATTGCCCTGCGCCCCCAATTGACGCAGCCCGGTTTCATTGAAACCTGGAATGCACATCTGGCCTTCAAAGGTCAGCTCGTCACCCTCTGCCCTCTCTCTGGGGAGCCTCAACAAGTTCACCTCCTGAGAGTTGCAGAAGACGGCCGCCTGCTTGTGGAAGATGCTCAAAGAAAGCGCAGGCTCATCCAGACCGGTGAGCTGGAAATCACGTATAATACAGAAAAAGGTTAATGGAGAGATGATGAATAAGGATATTAAAGGAAACCAGGCGGACATAGGCGAGAGTGTTGACCTGCCCCGCCAAAAGCCTCTGCCAAGACGCCGCCGCAAACCCGAAAAACGTTTCCTGGGTATGACCGCCCTGCAGCGTTTCATCGCTGCATTGTTCCTGCTCATCGTTGTGTTGGTCTTGGGTACCTTTTTCCTCTTGCTGACAGGCAAAATTGTCCTGCCGTTCCTTTTTTAACCTGCCCTGACCCCACTGACTGATTTTACATATCAAGCCCGGGTAATAAATACTAATACCATAGAGCAATAAGCAAATCAGTCCCCAAAAGGACGTTACCTTTTGAGGACTGTATGTATTTTTAAGATCTATCTTACTCAGAGATGCGGGCGACCGCGACGAGCGAATCCCCTTCACCCAGGTCCATCAGTGTGACCCCGCGCGTCGAACGTCCCTGCACAGAAATATCCGCTACCTGCAGCCTCAGCACTATACCACCGCTGGAGATGAACGTAACTTCATCTTTTTCCTGGACAACAAGCGCATTAACAAGCGGTCCTTTAAGCTTTATAGCATCCTTGTTGATCGTCGCAACACCCATCCCTGCACGGCTTTTAGCTCTATATGCATCAAGCGGCGTACGCTTGCCGAAACCTTTTTCACTCATCACAAGCAAGAAACCCTCGGGTTCAACAACTTCCATGGCGACCAAACCATCGCCTGGGCGGAATTTCATACCCTTGACACCCATCGCCTGGCGTCCCATCGGACGGATTTGCGTCTCAGAGTAGCGCAGCGCCTGACCAGCCCTGGTAACCAGAACGATATCGTCTTGTCCAGCAGTCAAACAAACCCAGCCAAGTTCATCGTCATCAACGAGCTTGATAGCGATCAGACCGGATGGGCGCACACTCTCAAATTCAGCCAAAGCAACCCGTTTCACCCGCCCTTTGACAGTTGCCATTGTGCAGTACTCCGCTGCCTTAAAATCATTCACCGGAACCACGGCTGTGATCTTTTCATTTTGGTCAAGGCTGATAATGTTCACCAGCGGGATGCCGCGGCCTGTACGGCTCTCATCCGGGATCTGATACACACGCTCTGAATAAACCTTGCCCTGATCCGAGAAGAACAGCAGCGTGCCAAGTGTGTTGCAGCGCAAGAAGAAAGCAACCTCATCCTCACCGCGCATGGATTGCCCGATCACGCCGCGCCCGCCGCGGCCCTGTGAACGGTAAGTGCGGTCAGTTACGCGTTTGATATAACCACGCTGAGTGATGCTGACAAACACGTCCTCATTTTTTACCAGAGATTCGTCAGAAAGATCAGTATCGGCATCCGGTGCAATCTTGGTACGCCGTTCATCCCCATATTTTTCCGCTACTTCATTGAGTCCTTCGCGGACGAGGCTGAGAATCTTTTTAGGATTGGCCAGCAGATCTTCAAGATAGGCAATGCGCTCCATAAGCTCTTTATGCTCATCCTCGATCTTCTGACGCTCCAGAGCGACCAAACGACGCAGCTGCATATCCAGGATCGCTTGAGCCTGAACTTCACTCAGTTTAAAACACTTTATCAGATTTTCTTTAGCAACATCCGCATTAGCCGAGGCACGGATGGTTTTGATCACTTCATCAAGGTTCGAAAGGGCAATCAACAAACCTTCCAGAATATGTGCCCGCTTTTTGGCTTTATCTAATTCGAATTGCGTCCTGCGTGTGATAACGTTTTGGCGATGTTCAATATAATGACGCAGAGCTCGTTTAAGGGTCATCACGCGCGGTTCCCCATTAACCAATGCCAGAAGCTGCACGCCAAAGGTAGTTTGCAGTGCTGTGTACTTGTAAAGCTGGTTCAGCACCTGCTTGGGCTGGGCACCGCGCTTGAGTTCTATTACGATGCTCATGCCGCGTCGATCCGATTCGTCACGCAGGTCTGAGATAGAATTAAGCCGTCCTTTGCGTGCCAATTGAGCAATGCGTTCGATCAAACTGGTCTTATTCAGCAGATATGGGATCTCGGTAATAATTATCGCAAAGCGCCCATTCCTGATCTCCTCAATATTTGCAACCCCTCGTACAATGATTTTGCCCCTGCCTGTACTGTATGCTTGCCGAATACCTTCGGCACCGATTATGATCCCGCCGGTTGGAAAATCCGGTCCGGGGATATGTTCCATCAGCTCATTGACGCTGACATCATCAATCTCATCATAGCGGTCAATCAAACAGTTAAGCGCTGCGACCAGCTCCCCCAGGTTGTGGGGTGGAATATTGGTTGCCATACCAACGGCAATCCCCGTAGAACCGTTTAATAACAAGTTGGGTAGACGCGCAGGCAATACTTGCGGTTCCTGCAATGACCCGTCAAAGTTATCAACGAAATCCACGGTGTCCTTATCCATATCAAGCAGCATCTCTTCAGCCATATGCGCCAGGCGAGCCTCGGTGTAGCGCATGGCGGCTGGAGAGTCACCGTCCACAGAGCCGAAGTTGCCCTGCCCCTGAACGAGCATGTAGCGCATTGAGAAATCCTGCGCCATGCGTGCCATCGATTCGTAAACCGCTGCATCGCCGTGGGGATGGTATTTACCAAGCACTTCGCCAACGATACGCGCAGATTTCTTGAAGGGTGTATTGGCGCGAATACCCATATCCCGCATGGCGTATAGTATGCGCCGATGGACAGGTTTTAAGCCGTCGCGCGCGTCAGGCAGGGCGCGGGCTACGATCACGCTCATAGCATAATCAAGATATGCTTCACGCATCTCGCTGTCAATATCAACCTGCTGAATGGTTCCAATGTTTGGATCTTTTTCTTCCATAGCTTTTTCCAGTCATTTATTAAATTAAACAGCTCAACTCCCCTTGTGCTGAGTGTCATCAATTTCATGCTTTTTATACCTGAAATGTAACCTATTAATTATACCTCAGGTAGTGAAATTACTCCTCTGAAAAAGCTTTGAACTACCTCCATATGCACTATTAGCAATCTTTTTGGGGGACCATAGTAAAACATGATGTGAACACATGAATTGGTAAATAAGCAATTAGCGAGCATTGATTCCTTTTCCATTTTTGAGTTTAATCAGGCTATAATTCAATACATGTTCATAACGGAGCCCTGTTAAATTTGAAACAAAAAAAGTCAATCTTCAACCTCTTATATTACAGTCATATCCAACTAGTTGTGGCTGCCATGATCATCACGGCGAGCATTAATGTTATTGTCACCGATAACATCCCCTGGGGCGCGGTCTTATTGGTGGGCTTATCCACTTATTTGACTTATAGCATTGATAATTTGATCGACTGGAAGAAAGACAAGCTCAATTATCAGAATGAAGTGCCCCTTATCAAGAAATATCATAAATTCACATACTTCCTGATCGGGCTCTGTCTGCTGGGCATTCTGTTGATCATCCTGTCAACAAGCACTGCTTTCATGATTAGCATGGCACTGCTTGGGTCATCCGTTGTTATCTCAACTGCAAGGGTCACAGCTTATCGGAAGCTTAATTCCCACAATCCCGAGACATTTTACGGATTCATTCTGAATCGGATATTCATTTCCCTCGTGTGGACAAACGTAAGCGTATTCCTTCCACTATGGTATATGGGGCTTCCAATCGATAGCCAAGCCTGGAGTGCTTTCATATACACATGGCAGCTGATCTTTATCTATGCTGTCTTATGGAGATTGGAGAAAACAGAAGGCAGCCTTAGGGAAAGGATTGTCGCCTCACCCTTATGGACGGTGCTTAAGGTCTTGAGCATTACCGCAGGCCTTTGGCCAGTCTATAGTGTTTTAGTTGGGCGATTTCCTATTCAAAACTTGTTTAACATGCTTCCACCCCTTGCGATATTCATATTATTACACAGGTGGCCTGCATCATGGGAGAAAGCCAGAAGGCAGATTTCTTTATTCACACTCTGCCTGACACTCTGTTGTCTTTTTACAATGATCATGCATCTGATCCTCAAGTAAAACACTTAACATCGGAGCAAAACTTTTCCCACTTTTCCCCCGCACTTAAGGGGGGAAAAGTTAGCGGGAAAAGTTTTAACGAGAACGGGGGAGCAGCTTAGAATACAATTCTTCACGCAATGGCATGATAAAATGGATTTAGCAATGATCCAATGATCACATGATGACCTCATGATATTTTCTCGCTTTATCAAGAACTCACCCCAACCAAGTCAAGACTGGAGGAATGAATGCCAGGGCCAACCAACAAAGCCGCACTTCTAGAGGAAATGGAAAGGGAGCACCAGCTATTGATGCAGAGCATCGCCAAACTAAGTGTGGATGACCTGCTTGCGCCGGCAACATGCGGTGAATGGTCTGTCAAAGATGTGATGGCGCACATCACAGATTGGGAGCAGCACGCCCTGAGCTGGTATCGGGCTGGTTTACGCGGTGAGAAACCCAAAACGCCCGACGCTGACTTTGGTTGGGATCAGATTGACGACCTCAATCATGCAATGTATCTCAAACACCGCGAGGATGCTCTGTCTGATGTGCGGGCAGCGTTTGAACATTCTTATCAAGAAATCCTGGAAGCTGTTAACGGCATGCCGGAAGAGTCGCTCTTTAAACCCAATCAGTTCGCGTGGACATCTGAGTATATTCTGGCGGATCTGATCATTGGCAACACAAGCAAACACTACCGCGGGCACAACAAGGATATCCTTGCCTGGCAGCGTGCCAGGGGTAAGGGATGAGTTTTTCAACTCTAACACGACCGTCATGCGCATGCTCTGCCTGGCGATTAAGACACACTTAATCCAGGACAATTAAAGAAAGGTGAATTTCAAATGCAGGATAATAGTAAACGCGGTCTAAAAATTTTCCTGATCAAGGAATTCATATCGCTGACTCTGGTTGGTCTGAGCATCTTCCTGCCCGCCGGGTCGCTTTACTGGCTCAACGGATGGCTGTATTACGGATTCCTCTGCCTAGCTAAAATCCTGGGCAATCTCTGGCTGTTTCGAATACAACCCGGATTATTGATTCAAAGGGCAAGCGGTCCCCGCCGCAATACCAAAGGCTGGGATTTTGTGCTGGCACCCCTGGTGGCTTACAGCTCCTTATATACAAGCATCGTCGCTGGACTCGATTACCGCTCTGGCTGGTCTTCCTTCGATTTTACCTGGCTGCCTTACGCTGGCCTTTCGATCCTGGTTTTGTGCACCTGGCTGATTTTTTGGGCGATGGGTGTCAATACTTTTTTCGACGCTACGGTACGCATCCAGGAAGATCGCGGTCATCAGGTCATATCGCAAGGTCCTTACCAGTTTGTGCGCCACCCCGGTTATCTCGGAGCCGTGCTCCTGCTGGTAGCAATCCCGCTGCTCATGGACTCGGCTTGGGCGTTCATCCCTGCCCTGATTGGAATCGCGGCGGTGATATTGCGTACCGCCCTGGAAGACCGCACCTTGCAGGCTGAGCTGCCCGGTTATAAGGAATATGCTAAAAAAACCCGCGATAAGCTCTTCCCAAACATCTGGTAATTAGACGAGGTTGAGACAAATCCAGCACTGATTGACACAGTAAGGTAACTTTGCTATAATGCAAAACACATTGGGCGCGTAGCTCAGCTGGTTAGAGTGCACGGTTCACATCCGTGAGGTCGTGGGTTCGAGCCCCTCCGCGCCCACTTTTTGAGCTTGAGGTCATATCATAACTTGTGCTTTTTTTCCAAAAGGAATCATTGAAAATATTCAGGAAGATTCTCTTAGCCCTTTGGAACAAGAGCTTTTATCCAATTTTAGAAGGATGTGGGGTGAGAGAGTCCAACGTTTAGCTTTAGCCCAGATCAAATCAATTGCCGACATGGATGTTAAAGCAATAATTTATGATTCAATTGATATTGTTGAAAATCAAAAACAATTAGAGAATGACACAATAGAATATATTAAGAAACGAAAAAATAATCAATAGATTTGAATAAAGAGTTGCTCATTCAGGCAAAGCGTTTGACGGCAAATGACTTAAAAAGGATTATTGCCCAAGCAAGAGTTCTCGCTGATATGTATGACTAGTAATTGGTTTTTATAAGCTATCTTATGACGAGCATATTGATATTATCAGGATGATAAACCGAATTGGCTACTTATACGGATTATTTGCAGTATATCCACTAGTTCGGCTGCAATAGTGAACCACAAAGACACAAAGAAAGGAGGTGATACCTATGCCAAACAAAGATGGAAAAGGCCCAAAGGGCCAAGGACCGAAGGATGGGCACGGCGGAGGAAAAGGGAAAGGAACAAGCAAACCTGCTGGTTCGAAAAAGGGCGGGGAAAAGGGCGGATGTTAATCGCCGAACCAGTCGTTGCAGGTGACGTTACCCGACGCGACGATTTTTCGCAGTCCTAAACTGAGTTCAGGCGGGCAACGCGCCTGAACTCATCCGTTAGCCTGCTACAAATGTGTCACAAATGGAATAAGTGATGAATAATTGGTAAGAGTGTTGATAACTTTAATAGTCATTGCCCCGTTCTGGACACTTATATTCGCATGTTAAAAGTATGGGAAGCCTGTAAAGACAAATATAAATTAACTAAGGAAGAACTTATAAAAATTGGAAACGCTTCTATACACCCTGATCACAGATAACACGCACATATAAATATTTATACTTGTAGAATAAAAACTCCTTTCCGCTAGGTTTAAAGTTCGAGTCTTTGAGATCATAAGCATATGATTTTGTATACAAATTAGGATTATTTTTTAAGTCCGTGAGGTCATCGGTTTCCCTCGGGGCGGGGACTGCGCAAATCCGTCCGCCCCGACTAGAATACTCTCCTAAAAAGGGCAGTTTCTTATTTACTGAACTGAACATATTGGGGACACGGTGAGATCGGCGGTTCTCCACGGCTGCGCCTCTGGGCCCCCTATTCCACAGGTCGGATATTTACGGCTCAACGAATTGACGCAACCATTCGACTATTTGACTATAGTCAAAAGCTCCCTTGAGAACTTTAACATCAAAATGTTCTGTTTGTTTACACTCTCTGGGCGGTTCACTTGTAAATGTCTTTTCAGCTAATATTTCACCTGTTTTAGCGCAAACAATGGATACATTATACTTATTTTGATAGCGCTCAATATTGGGACCCAAATAGCCGCAAGTCTCAATCAATACCGCCTCTTCATCAAAGCACATTACTACTTGCAATAAGTGAGTCTTATCGGCCAAGTCATTTGAATACTCCTCCCATACATCATTGTTATACTTGATTTCAATGCCGACAATATACACACCACGGTTTCCTTGCATAGAAGGATCATAATCCGCTGCATATGGAATGGTGCGCCCACGGCATACGGCTTCGGCTGCGTTTGTAACATAACGATAGCCCGATGCATCATTCAATGCCTCTCTAATAAAAAGCGATTCAGGATCATTATTATGCGCTTCTTCAAGGATCGGCATAATAGATGAGCCGAATTCCGAGAATATTTCTAATGCATAATCTTCTAATCTTGTATTTTCTTTAACTGCATCAAGAAAAGGATCTACTAAAATTGGTCCAATTTCGATCAAGACTTCCTTGATAGCATCTGCACGCTTTGAATCACCAGTGTAAACGCCAGACTCATTCAGATAATCTATGATCTCTTCAGGATTATTTTCTCCAAGTAGAATTAATGATTCTTTTACAACATCATTGTAAGATACGTTATTAATCCTAAGTCCAGCATCGTCGCGTAAGGATCCAATTAATGGTTTAATTGCTTTTTTATCACCCAACTCCCCTAAAGCTATGGCTGCATCATACATTTCTCTTGTCATAGTATAAGGGTTGCTATCGCCTTCAATTACTTCAATTAGTTTATCAACATCTCCTTTTTTCTTCAGACGCTCAATATTCGGCGCGCAAGCGGTTGCGAATATGAGAATTAATAAACCAAAGATCCATTGAAATTTTCTCATTTTCACGCTACGGCTTCTCATCACTTCTCTTTCGTTTTTGTTGGTGTTACATGAAGTATATATTTTCCTATCAACTCGGTCAAAATTACAAGTAAATAATCAAACCACAAAAATCGTAATATAATGAGATTGGAACTTAAATACTTCGCAAATCAATCTTAATTGTTCTCGTCATGTCATGTTAAAACCGACTGTTTTTGTAGCAAATATCCATTAATAGTGAAAGAACACGGTCTTTCTACCAATTACACTTCTCACATTATTTACAAACAATCGATTAAACGTAATGCATGGGATAATTTTATCATCACATTTGGATTTTTATCATAGTCGGTGAGGTCGGCGGTTAATGTCTTGATTAATAAAATGTAAAAATGTAGCCCAGCCGGAATTGCATCAATAACCGCTAGGTCGTAGGTCCAAGATCTAAAATTAAAAACCTCGTTTGTAGTCCAAATTTAGGGAGAAATTCAGATTAATATCTTTGACGAACTCATATATTCATTTTCTATTAATGAATATCCCATTTTTGATTTACCTAGAATTTGAGTGTATAATCAAAATCAAAGTTCACACTATGATCATATCTTCTTTTCCTTGATGTAACCCTTCTCCAAAAGTCATCAGAAAGGATAATTCAATCATGAAGGATAAAAATTTATTTCTACCTGTGCTTATCTTAGGTATTGTTGCAATCCCTGTTTTTATTATTTTGGTAGAAGCTGATTTTGGTTTTGTATCTGCATTGGGGGGTGGGGTGTTCTCTGGAATGGCTGTTAGTGGCCTCCTGTTTTACAAACGGTGGTCGCTTATTGACAAGGAAGCCGCTGACAAGAAGGCTGCGATCCTTCAGCCAAAGCTGGATGCCATTCCTAAAATTGAAACACCTTGTTTAGTATCAATATATCGCCCATCCAGTTTACTGGGGGGGATGATGTCGGTGTTTGTTTTTCTCCATGATGTAAGAATTGGGGAATTAAAAAACGGGAAGACCTTTAGTTTTTCAACATATTATGCCACAAATACGATGAAATTAATTTACGAAGCTGATGATACTACAATCAGAGAAACCTTTTCAGCAGATGCAGGAGGATCTCTTCGGTATAAATTGAATTACCGTAAGGGAATTTTAGAAAAAAACTAATATCTCAATTCCAGTTGGGATATGTTTTTAGAGATCAAATTTTACAAACACTGTTAACCTAACGGAAGGCAGCTTTACTCTTGTAGATAGATAATTATTATGCTACCGTAAAGGGGCTTGAACCCACGACCTCACGGGCTTAGAAAATAATCCTCATTTGTATATAATAACATATGCTTATGATCTCAAAGACTCGAAC
>Ga0255400_10078_pt1 | contig 11621 bp, 9 predicted proteins | sample ANMaggSeSYBR01G7_FD_182117 | JGI IMG/M metagenome (GOLD analysis project Ga0255400, IMG submission 182117) | Sediment cell enrichment communities from methane seep in Santa Monica Basin, California, United Staets - ANME aggregate JGI... | ecosystem: Environmental > Aquatic > Marine > Cold seeps >... | reverse complement strand
GATAACCTCAACAGTTAGTGTGTCATAAATAGCAGATTTCATTTGAGAAGCAACGAATCGTTGCCAAATGAGTTTATACAAGCGGTATTGGTCACGTGTGAGAAATTTTTTGATTGTTTCCGGTTGCTGTAGTACAGATGTAGGCCGAATGGCCTCATGCGCTTCCTGGGCTGCAACTGATCTAGTCTTGTACCTGGGGGGGGTGTCAGGTAAGAAATCTTTTCCATAGCGCTCTTCTATAAAACTACGTGCCTCATTAACCGCTGGGGCAGCAATATGCGTAGAATCTGTACGTATGTAAGTAATTAAACCTGTCTCGCCGCCATTGCCTATGTTAATTCCTTCATATAATTGCTGAGCGATCCTCATCGTTCTGCGGGAAGTATAACCAAATCTCCGCGAAGCTTCCTGCTGCATCGAGCTGGTGATGAAAGGGGCCAATGGCCTTCGCCGTCTCTGACCACGCTTGATATTATTAACGATATACGGGGCTTTTTCCATATCCGCCACAACAGGCATCACTTCAGCTTCATTTTGGAACTGTGGGTCATCGCCATCAATTTTAGATAGTTTGGCAATATAGGAGGTTTTTCCACCATCTGGTACCAGATCGGCAGCTATTGTCCAATATTCATCAGGGATAAAGGCATCAATCTCACGATCGCGTTCAACGATCAACCTTAAAGCAACCGATTGCACTCGCCCAGCTGAGAGACGTCCGCGTACTTTTGCCCAAAGAATCGGACTGATTCCGTAACCAACCAAGCGGTCAAGAATACGGCGCGCTTGCTGGGCATTAACAAGATCCATATCAATTTCGCGCGGATGCGAAAAAGCATTCGCCACAGCTTCTTTCGTGATCTCGTGAAATACAACTCTTTGAGTAAGTTTAGGATCTATCTCAGCAGATTCCACCAAATGCCAGGCAATCGCCTCACCTTCCCGGTCAGGGTCAGTAGCCAGATATATCTGTTCAGCCTTCCCAGCTAATTTCTTCAATTCTTTTACAATAGGCCTTTTCTCATTAGGTACTCGATATTTGGGCTGAAAATTATTCTCAATATCAACAGATAATTGAGATCTTAATAAATCCCGCACATGCCCAACAGAGGCTTTCACCGTATACTCCTTGCCCAGAAAACGGCCAACGGTCTTTGCCTTTGCAGGGGACTCAACGATGACAAGCTTGCCTTTTCTTACAACTTTCTTGGGGACGATAACTGGTTTCGGTATCCCCTCATGCGCTGTTGTTCTACCCATTCGGTACATTTTAGTACCACAAACTGAGCAAATCCCGCGTGTTACAGGTGTACCGACAGCGTTATATTCCGCTTGTCCATCTTTGACCTCACGTTTCTCACGACATTTTACACAATATGCTTCCAATTATTATTTCTCCTCATAATGACCACATCAGCGATAGTTGTTTCACTTCATTGCTAAGCAATGAATCTCCATCTTGGCTGATAATCATGTTCTTTTACTTGATCATTAATTAAGACATCCAGATCAAGTTTGCTTTAGTACAAACTTGTAATTTTATAACATATTATTAAAAAAATTACTTTTCAATAAGTTTCGTACTTAACACACATGTCAATCCTGCTTCTTCGACAAATCATCCAACCCAAATGACTTTGATCCAAATCATCTTTAGTTTAATGCAACATACATAGTACCATAGTCGAACAAGACACTTGGAATTTTATTTCAGTCTTTAATATCCCTTTCCCGCCTTATCTCTGTAATTCCCCCCCCGCAAGATTTCTTCAGGACGGAGCATCAATCTTCACCATAGCCACCTAGTGCTTCGCGAATGACCATATAATTCATACCCCCCGTATGACGAACGAGACCTTTCAACTCCATCAACGTAAGTGATGCGGCCACTTTTTCAACAGGCATCTCAAGCTCTGCACACAGATCATCCACATGCAAAGGTTCATGATTTAAGACCTGTAAGATCTTCACTTCAGTAGGTTCTGTTGGTAAGACTTGACGAGCTGTTTGCTGTGCAGCTACTTGCGTGTAATTAAGCGTATCCAGCACATCTTTAGGATTTGTAAGAGGAATAGCACCTTCTTTAATTAGATAATTAGTACCTCGGCTCATCGGAGAAAGAATTGAACCTGGAACAGCAAATACTTCGCGCCCCTGTTCGACAGAGAACTTGGCTGTGATCAATGCGCCGCTTCTCTCGCCTGCTTCGATAACTATTGTTGCCTGCGACAGTCCTGAGATAATTCTATTCCTGGGTGGAAAATTCACACCTTCCGGTGGTGTCCCGGGCGCATAATCACTGATCAATGCACCATTTTGTATGATCGCGTCTGCCAGCTTCCGGTGCTCAGGAGGATAAATGATATTAACTCCACATCCAAGCACCGCAATCGTGCGTCCCCCTGCTTTTAAGGCAGCTTGATGCGCCAGGGCATCTACCCCGCGTGCCAAACCACTAATAATCGTGATCCCGTTTCCAGCCAGATACATTGCAGTATCTTGAGTTATCTGTTTACCATAAGTTGTAACACGCCGTGTACCTACAATTGACACCGCCCAGTCATCGTCGGGATTTATAGTTCCACGGCAATAAATTACGGGAGGTGGTTGTGCAATTTCCAATAATCGCTTTGGGTATGCATCATCAAGCCAGGTCAGAACACCGATCTTCTTATCTCGCAATTTCTGCCAGTACGTTTCAAGATTTACAGTTTGACGTTTTTGTTGAAAATTCTCAAGCGCCCGAGGAGTCAAGCCTGCGGTTCGGAGTGCTTCTGATGGCGCCTCCCAAGCGATAGAAAGTTTTCCAAAGAAATCCAACAACTTCCGTAATCTGACCGCCCCCACACCTTTGACAAGATTAAATCCCACCCAGTACTGTCTTTCATCTTGCATGTTTCAAGCCCTTATTCTTATAATCCTTCAGGAATTGTTACCTGCATTTTCAGATTTTTAAGATCAACTTCCATAATCACGCTTTTTATCGCAGGCAGTAGAAGCTCTTCCCCGTTCAATAAGCTGATTACATAAACGTCGTTTGCCCCTGTGATCAAAATATCGGTTATTTCCCCAAGCAGGATTTCATTTTCATATACCTGCAAACCAAGCAATTCATGATGATAATATTCTCCCTCGGGAAGCCTTGGTAATGTGTCAACACGCACAAAAACATTTTTATTAGTGAGAACCGCAGCTGTATCTCGGTCAGTCACACCTTTGAAACGGATAAGCATCAGATCCAGTTTCCAGCGAATACTCGCGATCGTCATAGATTTATGCCCCTCACCAACATATACAATTTTCTCTATACTAAGCCGTTCAGGAAAATCCGTTAATACTTTCATGGCAATTTCGCCATCCAAACCATGTGCCCTTTGCAAATGACCTACAGCTAAGAACACAGGCTCGCTTCGCTTGAGCGAGCCTGTTTGATGTTCATTTTGGTGAGACATAGAGATGTTTAGATCTTTTATTGTGGGTCGACTATATCCAGGTTGGCTTGTCTGCCTTGCCTGGCTGCAGCAACCCTTAAGAGCAGTCGCATTGAATTTGCCACACGACCCCGTTTACCAATTACTCTCCCCATGTCCTCTTGTGCAACGCACAGTTCAAGTCTGGCATGACTTCCACCTTGAACCTCATCGACCTGAACCTGAGAAGGATCGTCAACGAGTGCCTGGGCAATATATTCAATAAGTCCCTGCAAACTATCTCCCTTCATGGTGTCTCAATCCTTTATGCCTTTTCTACTGGACGGGTTGTGCGGGGATCCTTAACCCTGTTCTTATATAGAGATTCAGCCTCAGCTATCAGCGTTTCTTTCTCTACACCTGCTTTGAACCGCTCGTAGCGTTCATTGAGGTTTACTGTGGTAAAAATCATCTGAACGGAGTCAGAGGGTTGTGCACCCACACCCAGCCAGTAATACACACGATCTTCGTCTATAACTATCGTGCTGGGTTCTGTACGAGGGTTGTAATGACCAACGACCTCAATAAACCGCCCATCTCTTGGGCTTTCTTTATCTGCAATCACAATCCGGTAACTTGGTTGATTAGCTGAACCTACTCGACGTAAACGGATACGTACCATCGAAATTTTACTCCTCTATTAAATAGTCTATATTATCATTTCTCCTTGATCAGTTTCGAAAAGTTGAGAGAACGTTGAAGGATAACGTTGTCTTTCCCTACATTCAAGGATCATCCGAACAAGCTGCCAATATTTCCTCGGCCACCTGCCTTTTGCAATTGTTTGACCACTTTTTGAGTATCCCTGAACTGCTTCATCAGCTTGTTCACGTCTTGTACATCCTTACCTGAACCCTTCGCGATCCGCCGGCGGCGGCTTGCATTTAAGACTTTAGGATTCCGGCGCTCTTCTATGGTCATTGAATAAATAATGGCTTCAATTGATTTTAACTTATTTTCTGCTTCGCGGGGGTCCACTTGCCGGGCAACCTGCCCCATCTGACCAGGCAGCATTTCCATCAATTGACTGAACGGCCCCATTTTTCGCATCTGCCGTAACTGCTTGGCGAAATCTTCCAGCGAAAACTCACCCGACATCATCCTTTGGGCTTGTTTCTCAGCTTCAGCCTGGTCTAGAACACTTTCGGCTTTTTCTATTAACCCAAGGATATCACCCATTCCTAAAATACGTGCAGATAATCTTCCGGGGTTATAGACTTCTATTGCACCGACACCCTCCCCTGTCCCTAAGAATTTTATCGGTATGCCGGTAACCTCACGAATAGAGATTGCTGCTCCACCGCGTGCATCACCATCCATTTTGGTCATAATCAAGCCGGTGATCGGTACAACACTCAAGAATCCTTGGGCAATATTGAGTGCTTCCTGCCCGGTCATGGCATCTATAACAAGCAAGATCTCAGCCATTTTTACTTGAGTATTGATCGACTTGAGCTCTGCCATGAGTTCATCATCAAGCTGTGAACGGCCGGCAGTATCAACAATCATGACTGTTTGATTGCCCTTGCGAGCAGCACTGTAAGCTTGCTTGACAAGCTGCACTAGTTTGATGCCGTCTTTAGCAAATACTGGCACGTCAATGCGCTCGCCTAGGGTCTGTAGTTGCTTAACTGCTGCTGGGCGATATGGGTCACCTGCAACAAGCAAAACACGCTCGCCTTTAGCCCTTAATTGACGTGCTACCTTTGCAGAAGCAGTCGTTTTACCCGACCCTTGCAAACCAATCAACATCAAGGCATAAGGCTTCTCGCCCCGCAAATCCAAAGGTGCTGATTTTCCTAGTGTTGCAATGAGCTCTTCATTAACGATTTTAATGATCTGCTGTGCTGGGTTCAGCGCTTTAGAAACTTCTTTCCCGACAGCACGTGTTTTAACACGCTGAGTGAAGGATTTTACCACACTATAATGAACATCTGCTTCAAGTAAAGCTAGGCGGACTTCTCGCAAAGCAACGTCAACATCCGCTTCGGAAAGTTTTCCTCGGCGGCGTAGGTTTTGAAAGATCTCACTCAGTTTTTGCGTCAGGTTTTCAAACAAGAATAATTTCCCTTACTTGATGTTATATGTAACATAGGCCACTGAAACATCAACCGTGGATTTTAGCCTGTTAACTCTCTATGGTCAAGGGTTCCACAGATTTGCTAATAATGAACCGCGGGTTCCCATGGCAATATTCCTTTCCATTTTCGTCATATTTCCTATCCGCCTTATATACACTCACTTTCTCAGGATAAGGTTGCAGCCGAGCATATTTAATAAATAGCGTCATTTTTCAATAACCAGCCAAATTCTAAAAATTTCTCCAACTTACTATCGAAACTTTTCCCTTTAGCAGGGGTTATTGTTTGTAAGTGTTTATTTATCTGTCATCTTTGCCTATGATTTATCGAAAGGAATAAAACCATGTCTAAAGTTGCTATCGTTACTGACAGTACAGCCAATATACCTCCAGAGTTATTATCTCAATATAATATCTCCACCGTGCCCCTCTTAGTGATTTGGGATGGCAAAACTTATCAAGAGGGTATTGACATTCAAGCAAGTGAGTTTTATAACAAACTTGGCCAAAGTGATACACTGCCTACGACCTCACAGGCAACCGTTGCAACATTTGAGAAAGTTTTCAAAAATCTCAGCGAAGAGGGATATGACATTCTGACAATAGTCCTATCATCAAAGCTCTCAGGCACATTAGATTCTGCAATTCAAGCTAAAAAAGCTTTCCCGGATGCAAATATCGAGCTGGTAGATTCGCTCTCCTTATCAGTTCCTTTAGCAATGTTGGTCTTAATTGTAGCTAAAGCTGTAAAAAACGGTGCCACCCTCGCAGAATGCAAAGCCTTAGCTGAAAAAGCTTTGTCTAAAATTCATGTCTTCTTCGCAGTGGACACTTTAAAATATTTACATAAAGGTGGTCGTATTGGTGGAGCCTCTCGTTTCTTGGGCACAGCACTTGGTTTAAAACCAATCCTTGAACTTAGCAATGGCGTAGTTGAAGCGCGTGAACGCGTTAGAACCAGTAAAAAAGCCCATTCCCGTCTGCTCGAATTAATAGGTGAAGCCATCGGTGATCAAAAACCTTTAAACTCTGTTGGCATCCTTGCAGCAAATGCACCTGATATAGCCGATTTTCTTCTGAACGAATGTAAGACTCGTTTTAAACCCCAAGAAATTATGCTTGGAACGCTCAGTCCAGTAGTTGGTACCCACACAGGACCAGGGACAGTTGGTGTTGCAATACTTGCCGGTTTGGAGGATGATTTGATAAAATAGAGGTATCTTACTTGTGTAAAAAGGATACCCTACATGCCAAAAGAAGAAAGTATTGGTGTTCAAATCCCTGAAGTTTTACTGCCAGCTGAAGGTATTGATTTGAACAAATGGGCAGTCATTGCCTGTGATCAATTCACATCTCAATCAGAATACTGGAAGCAAGTCGCACAGATAGTTGGAGGCGCACCCTCCACCTATCACATGATCCTTCCCGAGGTCTTTTTAGACAGTCCTGAAGAAGCTCCACATATTCAAAGCGCGCAAGCCAATATGCACAAGTACCTCTCTGAAAGTATATTTAGAAGCATAAAAGGGCTGATTTATATTGAGCGCATTGTTAAATCAAAAACGCGCCGCGGTTTGGTGATTTGTCTTGACTTGGAAGCGTATGACTTTAACAAGGGTTCACAGACTCTCATCCGCGCGACAGAAGGGACAATTATAGAAAGGCTCCCCCCACGTATTCGGATACGCAAAGATGCCCCATTAGAACTCCCTCACATCCTCGTTCTCTATGATGATCCACAACACACAGTATTAACACCTGTTCTTGAGAAAAGAACTGAGCTTGAAATCTGCTATGATTTTGACCTGATGATGGGAAGTGGCCACCTTACAGGCAGATTGGTTAATGAGCCAACGACTGTCAATCAGGTCTTAAATGCTCTGGCAAAATTGGCAGACCCCAAACACTTCTCGAAAAAATATAATGTCCCCCCTGAAATGAAACCTCTCCTTTTTGCAATGGGTGATGGTAACCATTCCTTGGCAACTGCTAAAGCAATATGGGAAGATATGAAACCTCACGTTGAAATGGATCACCCGGCAAGGTACGCCCTGGTAGAAATTGAGAATATCCACGATCAGGCACTGGAATTTGAACCAATTCATCGGCTTGTCTTTAACACTTCGACAGATGTGAAAACAGCTATGTTTGATTATTATGGGGAGCGCATTAAGATCCAAAACATGCATGACCTGAAACAATTGATTGGCGCAGTGGACTCACAAACGGGACTAAATCACAGTGTAGGCATGCTGTCACCCGGAGGACTATCGCTCATTGAAATAGCAGCCCCAGATAGCAATCTGCCAGTTGGCACTCTGCAAGCCTTCCTGAACAACTACCTCAAATCCAATCCATCCACAAAGATCGATTATGTTCACGGCAGTAAAATCCTTGCCAATCTGGGAACCAAACCCGGTAACGCAGGTTTTTATCTTCCCGCTATGGATAAGAATGATCTATTTAAAACAGTCATCCTTGATGGTGCTTTACCGCGTAAGACTTTTTCCATGGGTGAAGCCAAAGAAAAGCGATTCTACATGGAATGTCGGCGGATTCAATCTGCCGACTGACATGAAACAATTTCTTGCATTACTTGGTATCTTGCTCTTGTGTGCCTGCAGTCCATATCAAACTGCAGGCGCATTGAACAATGCAGTAATTACACAAGCACCAAGTTTAACTGCAGTAAAACCTGAAAACACTCAAAGAACGAACACTCCTACACAGTTTAGCAGTACGCTAACCCCAACCTCTACACCAATCCCTTACTGTGTTCATTCACCCTTAGCCGGAGAGGATCTAAACGGGCTGAAGGAAATCCTGAGCAATACTTTCGATCCCCCACCCTTTGGGCAGGACGGCGGGCATCATGGTGTCGACTTTGCTTATTTTACTCATGGAGATCAAACCTCAATTCAAGGCTTACCAATTTACAACCTCCTTTCAGGTTACGTTGCTGCAAATCTCGCCGATACGATACCTTACGGTAATCTTGTCATCATTGAAACACCCTTGAATAAGATCCCATCCGAACTTCTTTCTGATTTAGCATTGTCAATGGATCCTGTGCCAGATGACCCAAATTACCGCCTCAACTGCCCAACTCAGGTTTTCGACTTTAACCCTTCCCTAGATAAGCTTTCAATTTATCATCTATATGCTCATTTGGAAGAACCAGCAAACTTTCCACTTAGCGAGTACATCGAATGCGGCTCAACGATTGGTAAGGTGGGTAGTACAGGCATGTCAAGCAATCCACATCTGCATCTGGAAACACGTTTGGGTCCTTCGAGTATCACCTTTAATAATATGGATCACTACACAGCTTCCGCATCCATTGAAGAGATGACAAATTATTGTTTGTGGCGCATGAGCGGCTATTTTCAGCTCTTTGATCCATTTATTCTCTTGGAGAACATCAATGTTACTAAACCCTGAGCAAGATTCATTCAAAGTTATTCTTGACACAGAGAACATATGTGCTAATATATATATAATATAATAATTAGAAACACATTATTATCAAAGGTCGATTCTTAGGGAGAACAACATGGCACAGAAGAAAACCAACCCCAGTAATTCACAGCAGAAAAAAGCTGGCAAGATGGATGAAGCGAAAAAAGCAGTATTAGATAAAGCCTTGGGGGATATCATGAAAAGATATGGCGAAGGTGCCATCATGCGCCTTGGAGAAGCCCATCACATGGAAGTTGAGGTAATCCCAACCGGGTCACTTGCATTAGATGTCGCTCTCGGGACAGGTGGCATTCCTAAAGCCCGTATCACTGAGATATATGGCCCTGAATCATCGGGTAAAACGACACTTTGCCAACACCTCGTCGCAGAAGCTCAGAAGTTGGGCGGCACAGCTGCTTTCATCGATATGGAACATGCATTAGACCCTGTCTATGCCGCGCGCTGTGGTGTTAATGTCGATGAACTGCTGATTTCCCAACCAGATACCGGCGAACAGGCATTGGAAATTGGTGAAACCCTGGTGCGCTCCGGCGCAGTTGACCTGGTCGTTATCGACTCTGTTGCTGCTTTGGTTCCTCGCTCTGAAATTGAAGGCGATATGGGTGCCCCAACCATGGGTGTCCAGGCTCGTTTAATGTCCCAGGCTTTACGTAAGTTGTCTGGCGCCATAAGCCAAACCAAGACTGCGGTTGTTTTCACAAATCAGCTACGTCATAAGATCGGGGTGATGTTCGGCAGCCCCGAGACCACCAGTGGAGGTATGGCGCTGAAGTTCTACGCTTCTGTTCGCCTGGATATCCGCCGCATTCAATCGATAAAAGTAGGCGCGGAGATCAAGGGTATCCGTGTCAGAGTGCGCGTGGTCAAGAATAAAGTTGCTCCTCCTTTCCGTACTGCTGAATTCGACATCATGTACAATGAAGGCATCTCAAAATCTGGTATCGTTCTCGACTTGGGTACCGAACTTGACATCATCGATAAGCGCGGTTCTTACTACTCTTACGGAGATATACGCCTTGGTCAAGGACGCGAAAATTCAAAGGAATTTCTCATACAAAATCCAGAATTGTTCACAGAAATCGATAAAGAGATCCGTCAGCAAGCCATCAGCGGTAATATAGCCAGGCCATGGGACAAGACTGAAGAAGAACCAACAGCGGAAGAAACCAGCAAAGAAGTGGATGAGCTATAAAAATTCATCTCTTGTGACCAGCTCTGTGTCCCGAGTGAAATAGCTTTATATCGAGTACGATAAAGTACTTACACAATTTTACGCATTAGCTTTCTATCACCGGAAAAACCAGGCAGCTACTACAACACATGGCGAGCCTTCTCGTCAGATGACCAAGCTTTTGGAGAACCCATTTACATGCTGATCATCGTGTCTGAAGAAACAGACCCACTCCTGTAACTTAAAAGCAAACAAGGCAGCCAGTGGTTGCCTTGTTAAATCATTTAATAAGATTTTAGGTACCCTCTTCCCAAGAGTTTAGATACTTAACTTGCTCATCAGTAAGGACATCGAGTTTTATTTTCATCGATTCTAATTTCAGGCGGGCGATCTCGCGGTCTATATCTTCCGGAACCGAATAAACTTTCTTTTCAAGTTTATCCGCATTCTTGACCATGTATTCAGCGCTAAGCGCCTGGTTAGCAAAGGACATATCCATTACACTAGCAGGATGTCCTTCAGCAGCAGCCAAATTTATCAAACGACCCTCACCCAAAATATGAATGGCACGTCCATCTTTCATTTGATACTGCTCAACAAATGGTCGTACAAGTCGTTTTTCCACCGCCATTTCTTCAAGAGCCGGGATATTGATCTCCACATTAAAATGGCCAGAGTTACCAACGATGGCACCGTCTTTCATAACCTCAAAGTGATTTCTATCGATAACATTCAGGTCACCGGTCAATGTAATAAAAATATCACCGATTGGAGCTGCTTCTGCCATTGGCATCACGCGGAAACCATCCATTACAGCTTCCAAAGCCACCATCGGATCGATCTCGGTCACAATCACATTCGCGCCCATACCCCGCGCCCGCATCGCAAGACCACGCCCACACCATCCGTAACCAGCAATCACAAAAGTCCTTCCTGCAAGGAGGATATTGGTTGCGCGGATGATGCCGTCAATTGTTGATTGCCCAGTGCCATAGCGGTTGTCAAAGAAATGCTTTGTCATTGCATCATTGACAGCAATAACAGGGAAGGTCAAAGCACCATCCGCCGCCATCGCGCGCAGTCGGATAACACCTGTTGTGGTTTCTTCGGTACCGGCGATAACATCTTTGAGTTGCTCACGACGCTCCTTGTGCAGTGAGCTAACCAAATCAGCCCCGTCATCCATTGTAATCTGGGGTTTATGATCCATTGCCGCACGTAAATGTTTATAGTACGTTGTATTATCTTCACCCTTGATTGCAAAGGTCGGTATCTCGAAATGAGAAACCAAAGAAGCAGCTACATCATCTTGTGTAGAAAGGGGATTTGAAGCGGTAAGAACAACATCTGCGCCACCGGCTTGTAAGGTGCGCATTAAATTAGCTGTTTCGGTAGTAACATGCAGACAAGCAGACATACG
>Ga0255400_10022_pt2 | contig 11727 bp, 9 predicted proteins | sample ANMaggSeSYBR01G7_FD_182117 | JGI IMG/M metagenome (GOLD analysis project Ga0255400, IMG submission 182117) | Sediment cell enrichment communities from methane seep in Santa Monica Basin, California, United Staets - ANME aggregate JGI... | ecosystem: Environmental > Aquatic > Marine > Cold seeps >... | reverse complement strand
TCAATAGTCACCCATTCACAGAATCAGACTAATCATCAATTTAACCCCTCAGCAATTCAACCAATATCTGGCGTGTGAGCTTTGGATCAGCCTTGCCGTCCATCTCGCGCATCACCTGCCCCAGGAACCAACCCAACAGGGTTTCTTTCCCATCACGGAAGCTCTTCACCTCACCTGGATTCTCTGCAATGACAGCCTGAATAGCTTCGCGAATGGCAGCAACATCACTGACCAAGCCCAAGCCTTCTGCAACGACGATCGCTTCTGGCGCCTGCTTTGTTTCCTGAACCTTTTTCAGCAATGACTTCCCGGTCGCCACATTGATCTTTTTCTCATCGATCATTTTTAATATTGTCCCCAGGTATTGGGGTGTGATATTCAGTGCATCCACTGTTATGCCCAGATCATTCACCATCCCCAATATATCATTGATAAACCAGTTTGAGATCGTCTTCGGGTCTCCGCCATAACTCGCGTCGGTTGATGAATAGTAATCCGAACGCACCTTCGACCCTGTTATGATATCAGCATCATACAGCGGTAGCCCATAGTCGACCATAAAACGTTCCCGCCTTTCCAGAGGTAATTCTGGGAGGTCCGCAATAAGGTCCTTCACCCAAGCTTCATCAAGCTGCAAAGGCAATAAGTCAGGCTCACGGAAGTATCGGTAATCCGCTTCGGTCTCTTTGGAACGCATCATCTTCATCTTGCCGGTCTCGTCATCCCAATCCAGAGTCCAGGCTTGTACCCGCCTACCGGCGTTTACTTCCTTGATCTGACGCTCAATTTCGCTAGTGATCGCATTGCGCACAGCATCGATCGAGTTGATATTCTTGATCTCCGTCTTGGTATTGAGCTTTTTACTGCCTTTCACACGGATTGAAACATTGGCATCGCAGCGCAGATGCCCTTTTTCCATATCCGCTTCAGAGATCCCCAACCAGCGCAACAATTGGCGCAGACGGATGAGATACTGTGCTGCCTCATCAGCAAAGCGCAGATCGGGTTCTGTGACCATTTCCACCAATGGGACTCCACAGCGGTTAAAATCGATCAAACGTCGTCCTTGCTCATTCTTGGTCTTGCCGGCGTCTTCCTCTAGATGCAGCTTATGTATTCTCACTCGTCGAACATAAGCCTCCGGCATGGGAATCTCAAAATATCCGCCGCCGCCCAAAGCTTGGTCGTACTGCGTGATCTGATAACCCTTGGGCAGGTCAGGATAGAAATAATTCTTACGGTCAAAATAAGATATCGTGCGGATATCAGCATGCATTGCGGCAGCCAAGATGGCAGCCTTCTCCACTACTGCTTTATTCAAAACTGGCAGAACCCCCGGAAGCCCGCTGCACACCGGGCAAATATTACTATTAGGGGGGGCGCCCCATGAATCGGCTTTACACCCGCAGAAGATCTTTGTTTTCGTATTGAGTTGGATATGGGTTTCCAAGCCAATAATGGCTTCATATTCGGTCATTCAGAAATTCCTCTAGCTTATTAATTCTTATCATTGCAGAACCTGCGGCTTGACTTTCCTCCAGGCTTCATCCTTAGTGGCTTGTTCGAAGGCATACGATGCCTGCAGCAGAATGTCTTCACGAAAATCAGCCGCCAGAAATTGAATGCCAATAGGTAGGCCAGACGCGTCAAAACCAGCTGGAATGGAAATGCCCGGGATGCCAGCATGATTGGCAGTCACTGTCAGTTGATCGGTATACTGCATGAGTACCGAATCACCATAAACTGTATCCATTTTAAAAGCAGTAGTTGGAGTTGTTGGCGTGAGCAGCGCATCCAGATGGTAAGATCCCTGCGCATCGAAAATGGCTTCAAAGTCGCCGCGTATCAAACTGCGCACACGCAACGCACGCTGATAATACTGCTCACTGTACTGAGCGGCGCTGACATACGTGCCCATCAATATGCGCAGCTTGGGCTGCAAACCAAAGCCTTCAGCACGGCTTAAGCGGTACATTTCATTCAAATCGCGCACTTCTTTTTCAGTATGGTAGCCATATTTGACACCGTCAAAACGATGCAGGTTCGAAGCAGCTTCCACACGGCTGATCACGAAGTAAACCGGGATTCCATGCACCGTGTTAGGCATCGGTACATCTTCAACGATCTCTGCTCCTAACCCAGCCAATACTTCTGCGGTATGGTAAACAGCCTTTTTTACCTCATTCTGTATCTCTTGATGTGCTAACTCACCTGTTGCTGGGTCAGGGAAGGTGATGTTAAAATAATCCGGTGATAAACCGATGCGCATACCACTTATATCTTTCTTAAGTGCTGCCTGATAGTCAGGTACTGCACGTTCAAATGCAGTGCTATCCTTAGGATCAGCCCCTGCGATGACCTGCAGCATCAAAGCCGCATCCTCAACGCTGCGGGTAATAGGCCCCGGGCAGTCTAAAGATGAGCCGAAAGCGATCAACCCATAGCGCGATACACGTCCATAGGTCGGTTTAAGCCCAACAACCCCGCAAAAAGAGGCTGGCTGTCGAATGGAACCACCTGTATCCGTACCCAATGAAAGCGGAACCTCATTTGCGGCGACTGACGCCGTGCTGCCGCCAGAAGACCCACCGGGTACATGTGCTGTGTTCCAAGGATTGCGCGGGCTAGGCTGAAAAGCGCTCGATTCACTAGAGGAGCCGTAAGTGAACTCATCCAAGTTGACCTTCCCAAGCAACACTGCCCCCGCTTCCTCCAAACGCGCTACGCTGGTAGCGGTATATGGTGCAGTAAAGTTTGCCAAGATGCGTGAGGCTGCCGTGGATAGCATATCTTTGACGCAGAAAATATCTTTTATCGTCACCGGTACACCCGCCAAAGGACCTGGATCAATACCAGCTTGCAATTTACGGTCAATCTCTTCAGCTTGCTTTCTGGCTCTCACTTCAGTTAAGCTGATGAAGGCATGCACCTTCTTTTCATCTTCAAGACTTCTGATGCCATCATCCAAAGCTCCTGGACGTCCATCCACATCTCTGACACGTTCAAGCGCCGAGTCCAGAACGTCTACAGCTAAAATTTCTCCCTGTTTAATTTTTTGGGCAATTTCGATTGCAGTTTGGTCAATGAGTGCCATATTTATTCCAAATCTGAATGCGGGATATCAGGAACGATAATATATCCATCTTCGCTCACAGGCACCTGCGCGAGGATCTCTTCAGGGTTTTCGCAGGCTTCCCAGCAGTCCTCGCGTAAAGGGGAAGCATCGGCCTGTGCATAAGGTACTCCATGAGCTGCCAAAGGGATAGATTCATCTATCGGGATGGCAATAAGTTCATTGATCGCATTGAGCTGTTTGTTTAGCTCACCGCGTAAATAATCACTCTGACTCGGATCCAAAGCGATCGCTGCCAAGTCGACTAAATGTTCAAACATTTCAGGTGTGATAAGCTCTTCTGACATTTCATCTTCCATTGAATATTTTTAAGTCACGCTTGCTTCTTACATTTTGACTTTAATAATACACCCAGCAAATTTTTCAAAATGTAGGATTTGAGCAATCAGGTAATCATAACAAATTCTGGGTCGACTCAAATGCTGTGGTCGGAGGGAAGGGATTATAAGGCTGCAGAGGATCAATATAGGTGTAAACACCCCAAGCTAACAAAGCAGCTACCAATAAAAGCACTAAAACAGTAAATAAATTGAGTAGAAAACGCATCTGTCCCTGACCTTTCTTGTGAGTTACTGCCTTTGTTCACGACCATATGTGAGTATATAATACTTTGCACCTCTGTCAAGATGCACCATTTGAAGCCAGTCTGTTTGATTTAGATATTTTCGATAACTATCACCTTTTACACATTTGCGCGGCTTCCTTTCAAGGTGTACGAAACACTCAACGTTCTTGCTTATTTCCTTGCTTTTCACATTTCTATCCATGCTATAATCACATAAGCGCAGATAAATATAACTAATGAAAATCGCCAACTTATGAACAAAAAAAAGAATCTAAATAAGCCTGAAACGAATAAGCCAAAGACCGCCCTCCCTCAAGTTATACAGACTGGTGAAAATGGTGGGGAAATTCACCTGCATATTCATCTTGATGCTGGTCAGCAAGTACAGATCACCTTTCAGGCAGAAAATTTACCGCCGAAGGCAACCGCGACAAAGCAAAGCCAATCCATAGCAGCTGAAACGACCCCCGACTCTGAGATCAGTATCACCCCAATCTCCGCCCCAGCTCATGTCGAAACATCGCAAGCACTCAAAGGCATTCCCAAGGATGCCGAACCAGCCAGCTCGCCGCTGCTTGACGTTCAATTGAGTGCCTTTTCGCACCAAATCTTTGATAAGATCCGCACCCTCTTCCCTAAAACCAAAAAGAAACAGGCCCGTGAGGAACAATCATTAAAACCTAAACGCAAGATAAATCTTGAAACATGGCTTTTTGGTACAGCGGTTGTGATCTACCTTTTAACGCGGTTGATTGGTCTGCCTAATTTCCCCATTTTCTTCTTTACAGATGAAGCCGTGCAGTCTGTAACAGCTTCCGATTTTGTCAATAATGGTTTTAAAAACTCGGCTGGTGTTTTCCTGCCAACTTATTTCGAAAATGGCAGTCAGTATAATCTGGGCACTTCTGTCTACCTTCAAATCATACCCAATCTTCTCTTCGGAAAATCCGTATGGGTAACACGCGGCACAGCCGCACTTGCTACTTTATTGGCTGCATTTGGCTTGGGGCTTATTCTGCGGGATATTTTCAAAGTGCGTAATTGGTGGCTGGGCCCTCTATTACTGGCAGCGGTTCCCACCTGGTTCCTTCATTCACGCACCGCCTTTGAAACCACTCTGATGGCTTCCTTTTACACAGTCTTTTTGTATTTTTATCTGCGCTACCGCTACGATAAACCGAAATATCTCTACCCAGCGCTCATTATGGGCGCGCTGGCTTTTTACGCCTACAGTCCAGGGCAGTTCGTGGTTGTTGTTACTGGCTTAGTGATGATCTTTTCTGACTTGCGTTATCATTGGCAGAACCGCAAAACCGCTCTTATTGGTTTAGCCATCCTCGCCCTGCTCATCGCTCCATACACGCGCTTCAGAATCACGCAAGCATCCGAATTCACGCACCACCTTCAAATGCTGGAATCTTACTGGCTTGAACCGATCCCATTATGGGAAAAGCTGGGCAATTACTTAACGCGTTATATTCGCGGGTTGAACCCGGCCTATTGGTATTTACCAAACGAGCTGGATCTCATTCGCCATCGCATGAAAGGCATGAGCAACATCCCCCTGTTAACCCTGCCCTTCGCCTTGATTGGTCTTTGGCAGTGTATCAAGAACTTCCGCTCTTCAGCCCATCGATTAGCCATTTTCGCTCTCCTAGCTGCCCCCACAGGTGCTGCCATCGTGGATATCGCTATCACGCGCGTGATGGTATTCGTCATCCCCGCAACGCTGCTCACTGCGCTAGGCGTAGAAGCAACCATTCAATGGCTGGTGAAGCAGAAAATACCTGATAAATTGCCCCGTCTGATTGCCTTTGGCACCCTGGCGCTCTTCAGCTTTTGGATGCTGCGAGAGGCTTTGGTCAACGGGCCACTCTGGTACGAAGATTACAGCCTATACGGAATGCAGTACGGCGGCAGTCAAGTCTTTACCGAAATTAATGACTTCCATGAGGATTATCCAGATAAAAATATCATCGTCAGCCCATCCTGGGCAAATGGAACAGACGTAATTGCGCGTTACTTCTTGGGCGATCCAATGCCGATCAAGATGGGTACCATTGAAGCTTACGCGATTGATTATATTCCTCTGGATGAAAACACCCTTTTTGTAATGACCCCCACGGAATATGAATGGATGCTTGAAATCGGGAAATTCACCAATGTGAAGGTCCAAAAGACGTTGCCCTACCCTGATGGAACCCCAGGCTTTTACTTTGTCACGCTTGAGTATGTGGATAATTTTGATGAGCTCCTGGCAGTGGAAATTGAAGCTCGCAGACAGCTGCGTGAAGAAGTGATCTCCATTAATAACCTGCAGGTTACAGTCCAGTATCCGCAGTTGGATATAAACGAGATCATTCACGCTTTTGACGGTGACGACGTTACACTCATCCGCACTTTTGAAGCAAACCCGCTCAAGATCATCTTAACCTTCCCAGAACCCTTGGATTTAAATAGTATTACAGCGTTGGTTGGCGGTACAACTACAAAAGTAACCGCCTATGTCAAAGTAGTTGGTGAGGAGGAAGAAAAAGTCTTCTTCGATCAAGTCGGTGAAGCAACGGTTATCAGAGCAGTTGAATTAAATTTTGGTGAAACGTTGGCAGTTGAAAAGCTCACCATTGAGGTGCTCAATGTTAACGATGGTGATATTTCCCATGTTCACTTATGGGAAATAATATTACAGTAGGGGTTTTTGATACTCAGGTTTTCGCTTAACTCTTCTATGAAGGCTTTGCATACGTAAAGCCTTTTTCTCTACCCACTCCTTTTTATCCTTCAAGGCGAATACCACTAAGGTATAATAATTTTGCCTGATCCAACCAATCATACAGGCAAAACTAAATCCAATTCAAACTATTTTTAAACGAGGGAGCTATGTCGGGAAAACTCGCATGGATCGATGAAGAACTCAAAAATCTGCATAAAACTGGTTTTTATAATAACATTCGTATTTTAAGCTCACCCCAAGGGGCCTGGTTGATTGTTGACGGAAAGAAAGTACTTAATTTTTGCTCTAACAACTACCTGGGCTTGGCAAATCACCCCAAGCTGGTCAAAGCCGCCACAGAAGCAATGCAAAAATACGGTGTTGGACCAGGGGCTGTGCGCACGATTGCAGGCACCATGGATCTGCACCTTGAACTTGAAAAACGTATGGCAGCCTTCAAGCGTGTCGAAGCTGCAATCACCTTCCAATCCGGTTTCAGCGCCAATGGCGCTACTATACCCGCATTAGTGGGTAAAGAAGATGTGGTTTTCTCCGACGAACTAAACCATGCCAGTATCATTGACGGCTGCCGTCTTTCCGGTGCACGCATTGTTCGTTATGATCATTGCAGCCCGGAGTCCTTAAAAGCTGTCATCCGCAAGCACAACGGTGACTACCGCCGCGCCTTGATCATAACAGATGGCGTCTTCAGCATGGATGGCGATTATGCACCGCTTGATAAACTGGTCGAAGTCGCCGAAACATATGAAATCATGACCATGGTAGATGATGCCCATGGCGAAGGCGTGCTGGGTGAAGGCGGGCGTGGTATCGTCGACCATTTCCATCTGCATGGGCGTGTCGATATTGAGGTCGGCACTTTTTCAAAAGCCTTCGGTGTCATGGGCGGCGTCGTAGCTGGCAATGCCACGATCGTCGAATGGCTGCGCCAACGCGGTCGCCCATTCCTTTTCTCATCAGCAGTCACCGTCCCGGATACAGCTGCGTGCATTGCCGCTGTTGATTTGTTAGAAGAATCAACTGAACTGGTTGATCTTCTGTGGTCAAATGCCGATTACTTCAAGAAAGAGCTGCAGGCAATGGGATTTGATACCGGATTAAGCATGACTCCCATCACACCGGTCATGCTGGGTGATGTCTCGCTTGCACGTGAATTCAGCCGCAAACTTTACGATGAAGGTGTTTTTGCAATGGCTTTGGGCTTCCCAACCGTCCCGCGAGGGAAAGCGCGCATCCGGGTGATGATCTCTGCAGCCCACACTCAAGATGATCTGGATAAATCCCTCGAAGCTTTCAGCAAAGTCGGAAAAGAACTCGGTGTGATTGGCTAAAATAAAGCAATAAGATTCTATACAACACTATGTTAAATATACTAAACAATTCCTGGCACAATCCGATATTTTGGATAAGCTTGTTCCTTTTGGGATATTTCACAACTATTGTTCTTTGGAGCGTAAGTCAAGGTAAGTGGTTTTTTAGCAAAGAATATAAAAAGGGGAAATACCTTAACCCCATCATTCTCTTTCTATTGAATATTCCTGCATATATTTTCCCTTTTATCAATCAGCCTCGGTTTGGTTTACCAACCCTGGCGGTGCTGTTAATTGGAATCCTCCTTCTTGCCTTAGGAGGAGCGGTGAAGATATTGGCAGGGAGGAATAAAACCGCTAAATCAACTTTAGGGATTGCGGTGGAGAGAAAATTGTTCACAAGGGGCATCTATGGAATTATAAGACACCCGATATATTTAGCAGTAAATTTAATGCCGCTCAGTTTAGCCATTATTTTTAAGGCAACCTATGCTGTTTACTTCGATGCATTTCGCCTTATTGCCTATCTAACATTTATCTTTCTTGAAGAGAATCAGCTTGAGAAGGAATTTGGTGAGGAGCACAGTGAATATAAGGAAAAGGTAAAATGGAGGTTAATCCCTTATATTTTTTAAGAAAATAAATGGCGGAGTTCAGAACACTGCGCCGCTCAGCCCCTTGCCCTGTCTTTAACTAAATCATATAACACTGGCTATACAGCTTCGTTAAATCAGCTATTATCTTCGACTACGTATAGCCTGATTCCGTGAGGTTCTAATTGTATTTGACCCAGCAAAATCACAATTAGAACCTTTAATACAATCTTTTGAAATAATCGCCTTACAAATCATGAATATCAAGTTGTTCGAATAATAAGATGGGAAAGTCTCTCAAGAATTTGGATAAATTGGTTAATGGATTATATGTATCAAAGCCAACTCTTCGCTCCCCTCGGTCGCTCGGGGACGCTGCACCTACGCCGCAGGCGGTCAGGTGGAGCCGTTGTTGGGAAAATGCTTTTTAATTATTAATTTCCAGTTTGGTCTATTTTATCCATTTTCGATATATTTAACATGCTAATACAATGCAATTAAATATCCGGGCTATTGCTTTCTCGGGGTGCAATTCACTTTACAGGTTTTACTTACCAGTCGCGTCGCGAACCATCTCAGGATCGCTCCAAACAACGATAGGTGTATTTTTTCTTTCTACTATTCCAAAATTTTTGTTTGGATCTTTTATTTTTTTCCTCCCAAGCCAGTTGAAAAGGAAAAAAATTATTAACCATAATATAAAAGATGACACACATAATAAAAGCACAGCATCCCCATTTACAAAAATGAGGATGCTCCCCACTCCAAAAATTAAGGAGATAATAGTCATTGGGGTGACCCATAATATATCTTCTTGGGCTGAAGCCTCCGCTGCCATCATCCATGATTGGGTATAACCACAGCCAGGACATTTTTCGTAACCATAGTCTTTAGCACTATTTAGATTATCAATATGCCGGTCTAAAAAATTTTTTGCTTGTTTAAATACTTTTTCTTCAAGCTCCCTTTGACGTTCTCTCCAATCAGAATAGGCTGTGGTGCTATCACTCCACTTATCGGTTTCTAAGGTGAAGAGATACGAAAACTCGCCGCCACAATTTTCGCATTGATAAGATACTTTCCTGGTGGATTTCAATTTAGCTGAAACGTCAACAATATAATATTTAGCAGGCATTGTCTCATATCCTCTCATGGTTGCCCAACAGATTGTTATGCGAGATCTTCGATATATAAAAACCTCTTAAAATTCATTATACACTGGTAACCGTGTTTTTTTGATGATACATTGCGTTATCAGCATATTATGTAAGATGCATCTCGCATAATATTATATAAGCAGTTTTATGCAACAAAAATGAATGATGAAGGAGAAGAAAGATGGAAGAATGCCTCTTTTTCTTTACTACGAATGAATTTGGGGGCTAACTGAAATGCAAGAGCCCGCCAACTCTTCTTATTTGAGGCTATTTTTTTTGAGTAGACACGCCATGCATCATGCGCTTTCTACGCCACACGAGCAACGGTGCCGCTAATTTCCGCAGCAGATATTTTAATACGATCAGCGAAAACCAACTCCCTCCGTCCCTGTAGTGCACTCGCAGCATATCAGACCAACAGCGGTCATCCGCAGCCACTGTTTTGCTATCCCCGTGCAAGCGAAAGCTTGCCCATAGCTGTGGTGTATACACCAGCGTTGTTTCGCGCGCCAACCGCACCCACAAATCGTAATCCATCGCAAAATAAAAGCTCGGGTCCAAGGGACCGACCCTGCGCCAAAGATCAGCTCTAAAAAAGGATGCTTGCTGGGGTATATGCACATACCCTTGCTTAAGCCGATGAAAGTCGGTTTGCGCAGCTGGAAAATCACCAATCTTTTGCCCTTCAGCATTGATCAGCCTGGCATCCCCATAAACCATGCCCACATCTGGATGACTTTGAAGATAAGTTACAGCAGCTGTGATCGCCCCGGGCATATACATATCATCAGAATTGAGCCAAGCAAAAATTTCACCTTTGGCACGCGCAAACCCCTTATTGATCGCGTCCGTCTGACCAAGGTCAGGTCTTGACTCCCAATAAGCCAGCTTATCAGCATAGCGCTTAATAATATTAACACTACCATCAGTTGAGCCGCCATCCATAATGATATATTCCGCGTTAGGATAATCCTGCTCTAATACGGAGCAGAGAGTCGTCTCCAAAAATCGGGCTTGATTGAACGACGGTGTCACAATTGAGACTAATGGATCAACATTTTCGGTCATCTCTTGTCCATTTACTTGCTAGGTAACGGGTTGCATAAATCATATACAATATATACATCCGTCTCATAGATTAACGGGTAGTGGTCAGCCAACAATTGCTTGATTTCTGGCTGGCGGTTCAGTTCGCTGAAATTAGTCACCAGGAAATAATCCTTTCCATAGGTTTGTTCTTGAAAAAACGTCTGCATATCAAACTGCTGACCAGCCATCTCACGCAGTTTAAAATCTCCGGCATAAAACCAGTTGGTATTATTAACCCAGCCCCAATACGCTATCGGGTAACCGTAAGATTGAGACATACTGATCACATGATCATTTGGGGTAAACAGAGATCCAACCTCCGTATAGAAATCCACATCAGAACGCTGATCAATCCGTTTCAGTGCTACACGCGCATCCCAGGCTTCAAAAATCATGAAAACTGCCAGCACCCCCACAACTATAGACACCTCCAGCCAGCGCAATTTATGTAAATGCTGAAAAACTGCCCAGGTCGCCATGCCCACTCCCAGAGCAACCAGTGGAATTAACGGCAGCTGATAGTAATCATGAGACCCAGTATAATAAGAAAATAACATGGCATACACAAGATACCCCGCTACACTTCCAAGTAGCATCGCCCGCACCGATTTTTCGCGTACAAGAAACCATCCCACCCCTGCTGCTAGCAGCCAGCCAAGCGGCATTACTTTAACCAGCATCGCCTTCCATTGCAGATAAAAGGTTGGATCTATCCACATTTGCGGGAAAAAGCGCAGGGCAAATTGGTTTTGAAGTAAGTTTAGCTCATAGGTCGCATAGATATGATACAGCGTGTACGGAAGGACCGTCAGAACCACCATCACCCACACCTGCAGATCGCGTAGCGCTTTCTTTAGCCCAAAACCAGCCAGCACCAATCCCAGCCAGGCGCCACCAATAAAAAACACCGCTGTTGATTTGACATAAATTGCCAGCCCACTAAGCACACCAGCCGCTACTGCCTGCCCCCAAGATTGCCTTTGTTGCCAGCGTGTCATCCCCCAATAGGCCCAGGCAATTGATGCCGTCAACAGCGGTTCCGGTTGAAAAGAGCGGGATGCCAAAATTCCAAACTGGAGGTGTCTATAGTTGTGGGGGTGCTGGCAGTTTTCATGATTTTTGAAGCCTGGGATGCGCGTGTAGCAC
>Ga0255400_10075_pt1 | contig 11757 bp, 8 predicted proteins | sample ANMaggSeSYBR01G7_FD_182117 | JGI IMG/M metagenome (GOLD analysis project Ga0255400, IMG submission 182117) | Sediment cell enrichment communities from methane seep in Santa Monica Basin, California, United Staets - ANME aggregate JGI... | ecosystem: Environmental > Aquatic > Marine > Cold seeps >... | reverse complement strand
ATACTTTGAAAATATTGAGGAGTAAGGGCAAAGAAGATTCAAGTGTTTATGTAATCTGTATCAATGCGTTTGCATTCACTTGAACCCTTGGCCCCTTGACTCCTTGAATCCTTTAAAAATCATCAACTCTTTTGGAGATGATTCAAAAGTATATAAAAAATGGCAATATCCTTTTATACAAATCCGAACAACTCATTCCTACCAAAACAGACAAACGCCCGCCATTACTTTTAGTCCTTGGAAAACCTGCAACACATTAAAGGGGAAGGCATACATCCATAAGAAATGGGATACGATTTGACACAAGTGCGAGATGGTATTAAATAAATTATCTCTATCTCACTCATCTGTCAAATATCCTGCAAACAATTACTTGACAAACATACGGGATAGTCGTAAATTATTTACGACTAAGTCGACCGTGAGTCAAAAGGACTGGATTATGAAGTTGAACGAGTTTCTATCACAACACGATGTGTTTACGGTAGAAGAGTTGGATCTTTTTCTCTCCGAGAAAGGTTCCGGCAAGCCGAGTACCCGTAAAGCGCTTCTAACATACTATCGAAAACAAGGCCGAATAGTACCCGTTCGACGCGGATTGTATGCGGTTATTCCTTTTGGCTCTTTGCCTGATTCAAGCCCGGTTGATCCCTATCTTTTGACAGCAAAAATAACCAAAGATGCCGTTCTTGCTTACCATACCGCTCTGGAATTCTATGGAAAAGCATACTCGGTTTATACAAGGCTGCACTATTTGACCACCCGAAGGTCTCTCCCTGTCAGGTTTCGGTCTTATGAAATCAGGGGGGTGCTCGTGCCGCGATCACTTCGCGCTAAAGGCATGGAGATGTTTGGTATCGCCCGGCACAAACGTTCCGGAGTAAAACTGCGTGTAACCAGCCTTGAAAGAACTCTTGTCGATGTGCTGGATCGGCCTGAACTGACCGGAAGTTGGGAAGAGATATGGCGATCCCTTGAATCGGTCGAGTTTTTCGACATAGACCAAGTGGTCGAGTATGTCTTGCTTTTGGAAAATGCGACCACCGCCGCAAAAGTTGGTTTTTTTCTGGAACAGCATAAGGAAACCCTGATGGTTGATGATTTTCATCTGAAACCTTTGCGTAAGTTGTGTCCCCAGCGACCTCATTATCTGATGCGCGGAAAGCGCCAAGGTGGCCGATTGGTTAAGGGATGGAACTTGATGGTTCCAGACGAAATACTGAATCAATCCTGGGGAGAAGTATTGTGATATTTTCACCATCAGAGATTTTACCGGTTGCGGAATCAACTGGTTTCAGAGCCGATGTAATCGAAAAAGTACTCCACCTGCTAAACTTGTTGAATATGTTGAATTCGCATCCTTTTCTCAAAGGAAAATTAGCTTTGAAAGGTGGTTCCGCATTGAACTTGTTTGTGTTCAATATTCCCAGGCTGTCGGTTGATATTGACCTCAACTATATTGGCGCGGTGGAACGTAAGAAGATGCTGGCGGATCGCCCCAAAGTCGATCAGGCGGTTAACGCGGTGTTTTCCCGAGAAGGATTTACTGTCAAGAGAGTACCGATTGAACACGCTGGGGGGAAATGGAGGCTGAACTATCAAAGCTTTACAGGACAGTCAGGCAACCTCGAAGTTGATCTGAACTTCATGTTCAGGCAGCCACTCTGGGAAGTGCAATCTGTCGATTCTCGTGCCGTTGGCGACTTTCGGGCCAGGAATATTTCCGTTCTTGACATTCATGAACTTGCTGCCGGAAAGCTGGCCGCTCTATTCGCCCGGCATCAGGCACGGGACATCTTTGATACTCATCAATTGCTCTGTAACGTTAAGCTGGACCAGAAGCGTCTGCGTACCGCGTTTGTCGTCTATGGGGCGCTGAATCGAAAGGATTGGCGGACAATTTGTTTGGAAGACGTTTCTTTCGACCCGGAGGAGTTGAAGCGAATGCTGATTCCCGTTCTCCGTGGAAATTCCGTCCCCGGCGGAGAAGATATTTCAATGTTTGTTCAGCGCCTGGTGAGTGAATGCCGGGAACAGCTTTCAGTAGTGTATCCTTTGTCTGCGCAGGAAATGGAGTTTCTCGACCGCATCCTTACCAAGGGGGAAATAGAGCCGTCATTGTTAACAACAGATGCAGACGTGCAGGACCGCATTACTCGGAGCCCGATGTTGCTCTGGAAGGCTGTGAACGTCCGTAGACACTTCGATGTCGGAGGATGAGCAGTTGGTAGTAGGTTGGGTTGAGGAACGAAACCCAGCAATAATAAGGTTGCGGGACATTCGTAAAGAAGTAAATAACTATCACAAACATCAATCAGTAAAGGGTTTAGCGTTACTTCCTTTTCTTTTTTAATTGCTATATAACTGACAAAATGCTTTTGAGTACCTTGTGCTAAGCCTGCGGCTATAATGAAAATAATCAGTGGGGTCAGGGCTTGCTTAGGAATGCGAGACATTCCTTGATATATTGATATGTCAATTTTTTCCTGTTAAGGAACAGGGCAGGAAAGAACAAATCCGAACAACTCATTCCTACCAAAACAGACAAACGCCCACCATTGCTTTTTGCAGCAAAAGCCATCTTGACATTCCCCGGCATGAATGACAAATAGAGAAATATGGGTGAGCAGGGAATTCATATTGAAAAAATAGTCGAGTTGGGCCATCCACTTCTTATTGCAGGTTTTGACGGTTGGGGAAATGCGCTTAACGTTTCAAAGAGCATGGTCTCTTACCTGGTTCACTGCTTGAAGGCCGAAATGTTTGCCAGGATCAAACCGGATCATTTTTACCGCTACGATGAAGACCGCCCCAGGGTTAAGATAGAAGATGGCTTTTTGAAAGAATTTTCAACGCCCGGTGGCGCTTTTTATGCTGCAAAGACAGGACTGGGTGAAAGGGATCTGGTTATTTTAGTTGCTGATGAACCGCACCTCAGGTGGTTTAATTTTGTCGACGAGGTGTTTACCCTTTGCGAACAGCAGGGTATCAAGACTATTGTTACCTTAGGGAGCATGTATGACAACGTTCTCCATTCGGACCGGATCATATCGGGAATCGTCTCGGACCCGGAGTTGTTTTCCAGACTAAAAAAGAAAAACGTGATTCCCATCAACTACCAGGGTCCCAGTGCCATCCATTCCATCATACAGTCACAAGGACCCAAAAGGGGGTTCCATTGCATCAGCCTGTGGTGCCACTGCCCGTTTTACCTGCAGGGTGCCATCCATTTCGGTCTTATGGCCACTCTAGGCAACTTGCTGTCGTACATAGGAGAGTTTACTTTGGACACCGAAACCCTTGAGGCGAGCTGGCAAGAAGTGGATAAACAGATCCGCGAACTTGTGAACAGTAATCCTGATATTCAGACCGTTATCAGCGAACTGAGAAAGGCAAAGGTGAGAGGGTCATGGGAAAGTATGAAGGGGTCCATTAAAAAAAGCGACAAAGTCATTAATCTGACGGATTTTCTGAAGCCGAGCTAAGTCGTCAGGTAAAAATAACTTGTACATCTTGCTTGTCCTTGCGGAGTCTCGCACGCGCGCTTATCGAAATCTCCAACCGATACATACCGGAAAAACAAAAAGGTTTTCACTCCATTTCCCCCTTGACTTTTAGCATAGTTAGAATTATTGCATAGCCGCCTTTTTATAGGGGCCATTGTGCCCTGTCATGCAGCAACTGACGTGTCTTGCTTGCCTTTTTTCCTTTTCGCGGCGATGCGCCTTCAGGCGCTCCTTGCAGAAAGAAAAAAATACGGCGCAACCTCACGTCATTTGACACATGACAGGACACTATATAGATGTTTTTTAATGAAGGATGAAAGGATAGGAAATTGAATATAATAAATGTTCTCATTCAAACAATCGGCGGATTAGGCCTGTTTGTCTTAGGCATGAAGATGATGACAGAAGGCTTGCAGATGTCTGCCGGCAGACGAATTAAAAAGATACTGAGTGCTGTTTCTGCAAACAGGTTGATCGGTTGTATTACGGGAGCCGGTGTAACCGCCATGGTTCAGTCATCTTCGGCTACGACAGTCATGCTGATCGGGTTCGTAAGTGCCGGATTAATGACATTACAACAGGCGGTGGGAGTTATCCTGGGTGCCAATGTCGGAACCACTGTTACAGCGCAATTAATTGCTTTTAAACTTACCAAGGCGGCCCTGCCTGCCATTGCAATCGGTGTATCACTTAAATTTTTTACCAAAAAAAAGAAATACAGATATATTGGTGATGTTATTTTAGGATTCGGCCTGCTTTTTTTTGGCATGACTGTAATGAAACTCGGGCTATCGCCCATTAAAAGCGATCCGGCCTTTATTGAATTTTTCACCAAATTTGACCCGGGCAGCATTGGCGGCCTCCTTCTATGTGTAATGGTCGGCGCTTTTCTGACAATTATGGTTCAATCGTCATCTGCCACGGTTGGATTAACAATGACATTAGCGACTCAGGGATTATTGACGTTTCCGGGTGCTATGGCACTGGTTCTCGGTGAAAATATAGGCACCACAATTACGGCTGAACTGGCTACGATTGGATCTACTAATATCAACGCACACAGAGCCGCAAGGGCGCACACGATGTTCAATGTTATCGGTGTCGGCTTAATGCTTTTAATCTTCCCGTACTTTGTCAACACAATTGAGTTTATTACCGGGCAGTTAGGTGCAGGACCCGCCAATAGTGTAGTTAACGGTGAGGTGGTCAATGTCGCTCGATATATTGCCAATGGCCATACAATATTCAATGTTCTCAATGCATCTGTATTCCTGATCTTTCTTCCCTTGCTGATCAAGGTCGCGATTAAGTTGTCTCCGAAACATGAAGAGCCGGAGGATATATACAGGCTGCCTAACTTTGGGGACAGATTCATTGATACGCCCATCGCCGCTTTGGCCAAGGCCCGGAGTGAAATTATCAGGATGTCCGAAACAGCTATTATAACGTTTAAAAATACGATTAATTGTATAGAAGATAGAAATTACAACAGGTTAAGCAAGTGGAAACGTATTGAAAACCATTTGGATGCCATGCAGAAAGAAATCACTGCGTATTTGACAAGAATTTATCAAAGTGAGGTGAATGAATCTGAGGCTAAAGAAATCTCCAGTTTGATGAGGATGACGAATAATATTGAAAGAATCGGTGATTCAGTGGAGAATATCGCACAATTGATGGAAGACTATATTGAAAACGATTTGAAGTTTACAACTGTCGCCACGACGGACATTAAAAAAATTTCAGGTCAGGTAACAAACTTTCTCAATCTTGTTACCAAAGGAATGCAAAACCACAATGAAAACTTCATGAATGAAGCGGATTCATTAGAAAATTCAATCGACCATATGAGGGAAAATATGCGCCAGGGTCATATTGCGAGGCTTCGATCCGGTGACTGTGCAATTGATCGCGGTCTGGTATTTATTGACATGCTGACAAACTTTGAAAAAATAGGGGATTATTGTTTCAATATTGCCGAAGCAGTGGCCGGTCTTAAGTGAGATGGCTGATAGTTGCCGTTCTTATCGCTGCCGCTTTTTTGCCCGGATTGCGGATTGCGGGACGGATTGCGGGACGTACCTTGATATATTGATATGTCGATTTATTTCTGTTAGAGAACCCAACAGGAAAGGGGGACGGGGTTGAATTTAGGCTTTTCTATTTTCATTTATTTGTGGTAATAAGTCACATGCCACGTCAAGCCAGAATAGATGCGCCGGGTGCCTTGCATCATATCATATGCAGGGGTATCGAGCGACGAAACATTTTTAAAGACAATACCAATCGAAATCGGTTTCTGGAAAGACTCGGTTCTGTTTTGCAAAAGACCTCCGCGCTCTGCTACGGCTGGGCGCTGACAAAGATTACCGAAAGGGTTGCAGAAATCTTTGGCATTGAAAAAGACCAAGTGGTTGTTGCTGGAAAACAGCCCGATCGGGTACGTGCCCGTAGTGTTCTGGCCTACTTGGCGATTCGGGCCCTGGGCCTGACGGCAACGGAGATTGGCAAGTACCTCGGGCTGAGCAAATCCGCTATCAGTCGGGCGGCCAATAGAGGCCAAAAACTGATCGTCGATCAATTCTTGTCCCTGAAAGACTATAAACGCGTCATTTCAACCCCGTCCCCCTTTTTTTATTTTGCCGCCGCGATTACGTGAAGCCTAAAAATGATTTAAGAACCCATATAGAGCGATTGTTACTTGACGGGGAGATTATAAGACGTCTCCCAAATCACATTTATCTAGAATTTAGCACTTTTAACTTCGCATCGATCAGTTGATCGTGAGAAAGGCGCAGCAACTTTTTAAGCTTGTTCATTAGGTAGTGTTCGTATTGATCCATTTTTCCGTCTACATAGACAATCCGCCACAAAGTTTCAATGATTTCAATTTTTTCTTCATTTGAATAATTCTCATTGATCAGTCTGGCAAATTGCCATAAGTCGACACTTTCTTCCAGTTCCTTTTCAGCCTCCGCAATCAGGGCATCGGCATGCTCCTGAGATAAGCTGTATTTTTCTTTTAGAATCGATATAATTGTTTCCATCTCCTCTTGAGTAAACTTTTCATCTATACGCGCTATTTCCACGAACAAAGCACAGGTCGCTACGCATATGTCGTGATCCGTTTTCTGGTCGGTGGTCTTGGTTCTGTCTTCTTTGCCCTTACTAAAAAAACTCTTTATGATATCGAGCATTTTATATTCTCCTTTTTTAAAATCCTACTGGAATAACTACACATATTACAAACAAAACACTAACCCGCATTTCTCATGAAGAATTTATCCTATAATAAATCATAAATTAACTGCAATATCAATTAAATACATAAATTATAAATTTTCATATGGATGAACATGCTGTAATCGGAAGATATCATTTTTAGAACGTAAAAGGGGACGGGGTTGAATTTAGGCTTTTTTAATTTTATTTATTTGTGGTAATAAGTCACATGCCACGTCAAGCCAGAATAGATGCGCCGGGTGCCTTGCATCATATCATATGCAGGGGTATCGAGTGCAGGGGTTCGGGTCGTTCATTAGGGGGTTCGGGACATCCTATATTCTCCATGTCAAGCACAAAGGATGTGTTTTTAAATAAATAAACATTTCAAAAAGATAGAATGAAACATGCTTTCAAGACACACTTATCTTGTAGTATTTGCTGGCAGTATTTCGGTGTTTCTCTCCTTTTTTGCCCTACGGCAATGAGGGTAAACTCATCCCGCCTCTGATCCCTTCGGCAAGCTCAGGATAAATTCTACGTTTATCCGGCTTGCTGCAAAGCATAGGCTGCCAATCAGTCCTTATCCAGATTAAAGGTTCAAAAAGAGGCCCTGATTGTCCCTCCCGAGGTCATACGCCTCAAACCTTGATTTGTGATTATATTTTGACAAATTGAATGGAAATATGTATCAAATAAGATCATGGCACGGCAGTGGAGAATAGAATTCAGCGGGGCGCTATGCCATGTATTATCCCGGTGCAATGGTCGCCAGGATATCTTTCTTTCAGATGATGATCACAATCATCTATTATTAAAGGCAAATGATCCGAATCTATCCAGGGCCATGCAATGGTTTGGCACCAGCTATACTCGCAAAATCAAGGTATGCCCCCTATCGAGACTCTGTTTCAGAGTGATTCGGGTGGTGAATTCAATATCGGTAAAAACCATTAAAAAGGAGATTGGAAAATGACAACAAGCGACGAAACGAAAGAAAAGCCTCTTTGGTTGTTAATCGAGGAGAATTTCCTTGAGCTTGATTTAAAGGACCTCTCAGGGGAAAACCGGGAAGCAGCGATTCAACGGATTGCAGGTAAACTTGACAATGCCGGTTATAATGTTTCGCATCATGGGGGCAATTTGCTTCAATTGAGATGGGCCATGGATGACATGCAAAAAGTTGGAAGGCCCCTTATGAAGGATTTAAACGATGCAATCGCGGCACTTTCGCTGGAGGACGTGGCCGACCAGTATATTGCAACGAGTAAGCTCATCAACGACCTCGCAGAGACTTGGCACCAACTCAAAAAATCCGAACGCAGACCGGATGTGATACAGATGGTCGAGAAGGCAAAACTAGATCTGCTCATCAACAAAGCAAAAGGCCTGCCTGACGATGAAGGTATCCGATTCCTCATTGGGGAAAAAGTAGCTGATGAAGTGATTACAAACGCGCTTAGCATTACTGAGGAGAAGCTGGGTGAGGTTCACACCCAGATCAAAAAGGAAAAAGCAGAGCGGGCAAGAGTCGCAACGCTGCTCGAGGTGGTAGAGGGCAAATCCAACGAAGAAAAGGTGAAGCACCTAATTGAGAATAACGTCTCTGAAAATTTGATAATCGAGATGGCGAAAGTTGACCAGGGCGTGATCGATGGTGTCAAAAAGTCAATGGAAGCGGAGCTAAAGGAACAACAAAAGTTGGCAGAAGAGGAGGCCGCACGGAAAAAGGAAGAAGCTGCAGGACCTTCATTGGATAAAATTCCACCGGATAAGATGCTCGAATACATCGAGTCCATTCGCGAAATCATGGAATTTAGCGATGAAGAGAAAGAAATCAGAGTGATGTGCGACCAGAGCGCCATCCCCAAGTCTCTTGTGGACATTGCAGTTTCGGAGCCTGCCAGACTGGATGAGCTCGAAAAAAAGGCGGAAGGATAATATTGTCAGAGGAATGGTTTCGGGACATTCTATACTCCTTATGTCAAGAAATTTATAATGGTTGTAATATCAATATGTTAGAATGTCCTGTATCTTTTAAGCGCACTCCACCTGTTGTAAATGAAAGAATTTTTTTCGGCGATTTTCTCTCTTTTCAGCGAACACCCCAGCTAATCGTTACGTCTATCCGGCATCCCATATGTTTACATGAGTGCCAATCATTCCTTATCCAGCATAGGGGTTCATAGAGAGGCCCTTTATTGTCCCTCCCGAGATCCAAAAATGGTCTCAACGTTCGTAATAGGGCTCTCCCGCCGAAGACAACAACTGTTATTTTTTATTCAGATAGTTTGGATTAAACGGCTCCTTTTTCTTCATTAAAGTCCAGGCTATAATCAACATTTTAGCGGCAAGCTTTACTCTCATTTTGGTTTTGATTCCCTGTTCACGTTCTCTTCCGCGGAGTAGATTAGTGTAATAATTAATGAAGTAACCGTTGCGGGTAGAGGCAACCAATGCAGCTTGATATAAAGCATAACGAAGCGCGCTGCTTCCTTTTTTTGATATTACAGGAACAGCGCTGAGGCTTGTTTTGCCGCTGCGGTTTGCGTTTAGATCATACCCTGACATTTTGAGAACCTGTTTTCTGTTTTTAAACCGGAAGGGATCCCCAATGGTCGCTAAAACAATAGATGATACATATGGGCCAAAGCCTGGGATTGTTAACATCCAACTGTATTCAGGTAAGCCGAGACTTACATCCTCGATTAAATCTTCGGTTTTTTTTATAACCTGACGAACCTGTTTGAGTTTATCAACCAGAACCTGTGCTTCAAACTCAGATGCCTGCCCCATCGGACATCCGACAGATTCAGAGGATAGACTATGGATTTTACGAAGCCGCTGTTTTTGCGCTATTCCCCTTTCTCTGGTGGTTACCATTTGAAAAAACTTATTGAACTCCATGCCTGCAATCTTGCCTGGTTCCAGACACCAGCGAACAATTGCCAGGTTTTCGGTTTCGCATTGCCCATAGAACCTGTCAAGTTCCGGGAAGTACTTAGCTAAGAGATTATTGCGAATCCGCATTCTCAGGCTGTGATCTTCTTTCTTTAAACGCTTTCGAAGAGATAACAGGTTCCGCAGTTCGTTTATGTCTGGTAACGGATATTCATAAAAAAGGCATTTGCCTTGAGAAATCAGGTCTGCAATATTGGCTGCACACTTGGTGTCATGTTTATCCCAACGCCCATCTAAAAGCTCCCGGTTCCTCTTGACCGCAACTCCTGAGACAAGAACAACGTTATGATCACATTTGATTAAGTGTGTTGCTAACGGCTTGTGGTAATTGCCGGTTGGTTCTAAACCAAACACTATCTTAGAAAGGCCGTTTTGAACTCTGATAGCCTCGGTTCGCACAAGCAGTCTGGAATAACCATCTATGTCGTTTTCAAAGATCAGTCTTTTTAAAAGAGTTTTGCCGGTGGCTGTGCCAAAAAACGCATGATGTTTATCCTTGGCCACATCAATACCAACAATCATGTGGTCTTCCGAGCCACGGATTTCTTTTCTTAATTGACAATACTTCTCGTGCCTGATAATTTCTTTACCGTTCATAATAACCTCCTTTTGGCATTTTAATGGTTAAAAAATTGGCAACCTTATGCTATCAGGAGGTTATTTTTTTACTATGACTTAAATCATTTTTCTCTGCTATACCATAGGTACTCTCAGAGGTATAACCCTTTGATGTTTTAATATATAACGTTCGTGTTGAACGTGCAGAGAAAGGAGGTCGGGATTATTATTCAAGGTAATTCCTTAATTTTTCAAGTGCTTTTTTATGCTTCTTTTTATCCATTCTTTTAATATTCATTAACTTCCATTTTACAGCATGTAAATCTTCAACACCGAGCTTGATATTAAACTGATGTCAGGTTGCGTCCGTAAATAAGTAAATAGCTATCACAAACATCAATCAGTAAAGGGTTTAGCGTTACTTCCTTTTCTTTTTTAATTGCTATATAACTGACAAAATGCCTTTGAGTACCTTTGAATCAGGGATGTTTTTTTCCTTTGAAGGCAATAAAAAGAATAGGTTCCGGGGACAGGCACTTTTTATTGTGAATACATATTTAAACTGATACTTTAAATATGTATTGACAATTCAGATAAATTCTATTACTCATTTATCCATGAGATATATTCACCGACAAATTGAATCGGTCATTAAGCCACTTTTAGATTCTTTTTCAAGCCTCGCAATTACAGGTCCAAGACAGTCAGGGAAATCCACCCTTCTGACACAAACACTCAAAGATTATCAGTATGTCACACTGGATGATCCGATTACCAGAGAAAGAGCTGTTGATGATCCCAGACTTTTCTTTTCAAGCCTGAAAGATAAGGCGATCATCGACGAAATTCAGAATGCGCCTGAGTTATTGTCATACGCAAAAATGATTATTGATGAGAATCGAGAAAAAAAAGGATTATACGTTTTCACTGGTTCCCAGCAGTTTCATATGATCAAAAATCTTGGAGATTCTCTTGCCGGAAGAATCGCATTACTTGACCTTATGCCCTTTTCGATGGCCGAAATAAAGACTTTCAACGATTTGGGAACAACCGAAGAATACTTTGTTCAGTCCTGCCTTACAGGATCATACCCGGAATTGGTCACAAATAATAAAATGGATGTCACCACCTGGTATGGATCTTATATTCAGACTTATCTGGAACGTGATATCCGAAGCATATATAATATCGGGAGTTTAAGAGATTTTCAGCGTTTTATGCAGCTTTTGGCTGCCCGGTGCTCCCAAACACTTAAATTGTCCGAATTCGCTGTCGACTTGGGAATCAGCGTACCCACGGTGAAAAAATGGATATCAATATTGGAAGCCTGTCGTATCATCTATCTGCTGCATCCATATTACAATAATCTGGGAAAGCGAATCACCAAATCCCCAAAAATATATTTTCTCGACTGCGGCCTGGTGTGTTACCTAACCGGATTAAAAGACATGGATCATTTAATAAAAGGTCCTATGGCGGGAGCACTTTTTGAAAATTACTGTATCCAGGA
>Ga0255400_10074_pt1 | contig 11770 bp, 7 predicted proteins | sample ANMaggSeSYBR01G7_FD_182117 | JGI IMG/M metagenome (GOLD analysis project Ga0255400, IMG submission 182117) | Sediment cell enrichment communities from methane seep in Santa Monica Basin, California, United Staets - ANME aggregate JGI... | ecosystem: Environmental > Aquatic > Marine > Cold seeps >... | reverse complement strand
TTTGAAAATACCCTACTTCCTCTTTCTGAAACCTCTATTATTAATCAAGTTAATGGAGCTTTATTTTTTTATAGAGATGATAATTTTCAAATCAAGAGAGAAAGCGTAGCTTATGTAATTGATCGTGAGAAGTTTGATAAAAATTTAAGCCAAGGCTTGGAGATAGAATGCGGAAAGAAGTTAATGGAGATAAAGAAGGAAAGATCCGGTTATATACTGAAGACTAATGTTGATAATATTTATGCCGATTTGGTGATCGGAGCTGATGGACCGAACTCTCAGGTGAGAAAGTTTATGGACCTTAGTAGAAATAAGGGAAAAAGGGAGATAATAAAATATTATGTAGGAGTTCAGTATAGAATGAAATTAGATAAGGAATTAACCCCTGCATCAATTACCCAGGTACATCTTCGTGAAGGTATTCCTTTTTTTATCTGGATTATTCCGGAAGGAGATAATATCATTCGTTTAGGAGTTATTTCGAAAAATTGCCGCAAAGATTTAGAGCAGTTTATAGAAGACTTCAGAATTAAAGGTGAGATTATTGAAAAATTATCCGGAATATTTTTAGTAGGATTGACCCAAAATTTTTATCAGAATATTGCTTTAGTAGGAGACGCAGCTTGTCAGGTAAAGCCTTTAACTGGTGGTGGGATATATTATGGGTTGAAATCGGCAGAGCTTTTGGCGGAATGTATCAGGGATAATAGATTAGATGAATATGATAAACGGTTGAAGAGGAAATTTGGGAAAGAGATTAAGTTTGCATTAAAAGCTCGGAAATTTTATGAAGAGATAAATGAAAAAGAATTAAAAAATATATTTATGTTGTTTAAGAAAAATGCTGGTTTTATTGAGAAGGTAGCTAATTTTGAAAATCATTCTGTGATTTTTAAAGAGGCGCTTAAGAATCCCAAGATATTTATAGAAGCCGGGAAAATTCTGGGTCGAAATTTGGGAAAGATATTATTTTAAAGGAATAAGAGGAAGAGGAAAAAGAGGAGGGAGGAACAAATTGAAATCAATTATTCTTTGTGCGGGAAAAGGTACTCGCCTTAGACCGCTTACTCATACCAGTGCTAAACATTTAATTCCTATTGCCAATAAACCGGTATTATTTTATGCGATAGAAGCAATTAGGGATTGTGGAATAAAAGACATCGGTGTAATAATTGGAGAGACCGGAGAAGACATAAAAAACGGGCTTGAAGATGGCGGTAAGTGGGGAGTACATATTTCTTATATCGAACAGAAAGAAGCGCTGGGATTGGCTCATGCGGTATCAGTGGCTAAGGATTTTTTAGGGGAAGAAAAATTTTTAATGTATTTAGGGGATAATCTCCTAAAAAACGGAGTAGAAAACTATGCCCATAAATTTATTCAAGGGAATTATAATGCTTTTGTGTTATTGACTGAAGTGGATAATCCGAGGCATTTTGGCGTAGCTGAACTAAAAGAGGGAAAAATTGTGCGGGTAGTGGAAAAGCCTAAAGAACCGGTCAGTAGTTTAGCTTTAATAGGAGTCTATTTTTTTGATAAAAATGTTCATCAGGCTATTAAAAGCATAAAACCTTCTGCTCGGGGAGAGTTAGAGATTACCGATGCCATTCAATGGATGATCGATAAGGGTTACAAAGTTGGAGCTGAGGTTATTGGGGGCTGGTGGAAAGATACAGGTAAACCGGATGATATTTTAGAAGCGAATCGTTTAATTTTGGAAGATATTGAGAGAGATATTGGTGGAGCGAAAGTGGTGGACGAGACCTCTCAGATTTCAGGAAGAGTAAAAATCGGAAAGGGGTCAGAGATTATAAATTCCAAGATAGTAGGGCCGGTAATAATAGGAGAAAAAGTCAGAGTGGTCGATTCTTATGTGGGTCCTTTTACTTCTATTTCTGAGGGGGTAGAAATAATAAAGAGTGAGATCGAATGCAGTGTAATTTTAGAAGAGAGTAAACTGGAATTTATAAAGGGACGGATGCAAAGATGCCTGATCGGAAAAGGTGTGAAAATTTACCATTCTAAAGAACTGCCCCGAATATACGAATTCACTTTAGGTGACCACAGCAAAGTCGGTCTATTATAGAGATGTAAAGATAAAAAGTTTCCCAAAGGTGCCTGGCACCTTTGGGAAACTTTTTTAGAAGGAAGAGCCTAAGGTGATGTAGATATCATATCCTTTGGGGTCGGACAGGGCTTTAGCTGCCCCTAATCTTAGGGTAAAAGGAGAGTCGTATTTGTAATTAAAATCTGCTTTTAATTCTGCTCCGATACTTGATTTAAAACTCTGCCAGATAGAATTAATTTCATTTTCTTTATTGGTTATATTTATATTTACGCTGTTGCTGTTGCTGAAGCTGGTGCTGGAGCTTTCCCAGGCATTTCCAATATCGAAAAAGAAGGCACCGGAAAGTCTTTCTAAGAAGATGGAGAAGGGGCCAAGCTTAAGACCGTGCTCGATGTTGGCCAGAGGGAAGCGATATTCCAAGCTGGTCAAGAGGAGATTGTTTCCTTCGAGGGTGGCAGGCTTATAACCCCGCAGAGAGAAGGTGCTCACATCAGTATTACTAAGATTGTCCGCTGAATAATTACCGCCCAGTTTAAATTTTCCCCCATCCAAACCTGATTCTAATATACTTGAAGAGCTGGTGCCGGCTACCAGGCGGAGGGCCAGGACCTGATGAAGGGGAGGCAGGGGAATAAATTTTCTGCCATCAAAGATTAATTTATCAAAAGTATAATCACCGCCCAGGGCTTTATCAGCATGTTCAAAAGATAGAGAGAAGGAATTGCCTTGTTCGGGACTGATAGAGAATCCATATTTTTCAGCATCAGAGTAGGAGTAGCCTAGTCTCAGGCTGCTGATTTTATCTTGATTATTATTTTGAGAAGACGATGTATCAGCTGTAATAGATGATTTTTCGTATTGATAACCGAGAGAAAAGATTTGTCGGCAAGGGCGCGAATTTGTGGCAGAAGCAGTATATCCTTTAAATGGGAAATAAATATTTATTCCGGTCTTACCTTCTTCCCACCAGGAGGTTTGAATTTGGGAAGTTAAAACAGCATTACCGGATATATAAAAATTAATAATAGGAAAATAGGTATAATTATAATAATTTAGGTTGTAATTTAGACTACTATTGAGCAGTCCATAAGTAACACTTAGGGGGAGAGAATGAAATCCCAGCACATCTTTTAATTCAGTGGAAAAACCAATTCCCAGGTCGTTTTCAGTAAGCTGGGCAGCGGGAATCCAATAGGTAGGTGGCCAGAGACTGGAAAAAGAATTGTAAGGATGGATAGGGTAATTATTTTTTGAAGAAGTATTTAGACTGTTAGATTGTTGTTGCATCGGCCAGGCGGTATTCTGTTGTGGGGTAATAATTTGAGGTTCAACATATTTTATTTCTACTTCTGTACATTGATTGGAGTCTGTGTTTAGATCTATTTTCATAAGGTGTAGTTCATATCCGGTGGAGTGGTAGGAAATAAAGGCTAGCTGTGTACCATCGGGAGAAATAGCGGGCTGAAATGCCCCACCCAGGACATTGGTTATTTGATATAATTTTTTATCGGGGAGCGAAAAGGCAAAAATATTATAAATACCGGTACGATCAGAGGAAAAGAAAAGGTATTTACCATCGGGAGACCAGCAAGGGCTGAGGTCAATAAATTTGTCTTGAAAGATGGGCTGAAGAGTAGAATTGCCGATATCGTTGGGGGTAAGGTTATGAGTACTAAGATTGTCGGGATCAAGATTTAAAATATATATATCCTGATAACTCTGGCGCCAGGCGGAAAAGGCTATCCTGTCCTCCTTGGGAGACCAGGATGGTTGATATAATTGAGTACCATCACGAAAATCTGTTAGATAGACAACGTCTTCTTTGGTAATTAATTTATAGGTGGGCTGCTGGTTTTCATTAGTTGATGAGTTTGGCGAAGGTAAATTAATTAGGGCTAAATTATTTGTTCCTGATTGATTTATTACTGCCACGATTTGGGGATTATCCGGGTCAGGTGACCAGCTGGGGTCGCGAATTCGCAGTCCTTCGGAAAGGCGGGTTTCTTTTTCTGTTTTTTAAATCGAATAAACAAAGGTCATAATATTTATAAAATTGTTCATAATCGCCTAATTTGCCGTAAAAAAGGCAACAAGTCTAAACTTGGAGGAACTTTATCAAAACTGGAAAGATAGCTTAAAAGAAAAATATAAACTCCGGGAGCAAAAAATTCTCTCTCAAAAAAATCTCACTTCTTCTCAGCAATTAACCAAATACCATTATTGGGTCGACTATCCTCGCTGGCTCTCCACCCCCACACTCACCCCCGATGGAGATAAGATAGCAGTCAGAGTTTCTACCCCTCATTCCTATCCCTTTATTCAAATTATCGACCCTTTAGGTTCTTCTCTTCCCTTAAAACCTCGTTCTATTAAAAACGAGGTTTTAATTAAAAGAACTTATGGCCGAGGTTCTTCTTTTAGCTTCTCTGCCGACGGTTCTAAAATAATTTATGGCATAGTTAAATCCTAAATAGGGGTATTCACAGAAAATTTCACTTATAGCGATTACTTTATCTTCTCCGTATTTTTGAGCTATAAAATGAATAAGTGATTGACCATAGATATAGGGTGCGGTACCGTCAGGCCAGGAAGTAAGATAATAACCGTTTATCTGATCCAGAGTGTTAAACTGGTCTTCCAGAGCGGCCATGCGAAGATACATATCATAACGAGCATCTATTCCTCGGCCTCCGGTGGTAAATTTTGTTTCATTATAAACTGCCAATCCTTCGATTGACCAGATAGGCTGGAGGGCATTGGGGGTGAGTATCTGGCCAAATAAGGCGCGCAATGCAGTGGTGGGTCCGGCGGTCATTTCAAAATGAGTCAGGTGGGTATATTCGTGAGTGATTACCATTTTAAGCCAGCTTTTAAATTTCATATCAAAGGATTTGGCGGTGGGGGCGGTCAGAGAGAGGCGAATCACTCGATGAGGGAAAGAAGAGGCAAAACCCAGGGCATAATCAGAAAAATCTTCCATAATTATAGCTATCTTTTGCAGGTGATGATGCTTGTTGGGAGAGCCAAGCTGAGCATTGACCTGTTGGTATGTTTCCTCGGCAATATTAGCCACCACTTGAGCTAATTGTTCGTTATTATAACTGAAATCCTCATTATTTTGTTCATTGTTTTGCAATTTGGAAAAATAGACTGAAAAATGTGGGCTTTCCAATACCTGCCACTCTAAACCGGGGTCATAGCGAGGGCTCGCTACCGCAGTAAGGAACAACAGCGAACAGAGAAACAATAAACATATTATTAGATAGAATAAAAAACGTATATTTCTAATCATGTTTTCCCTTATGCATAGAAAGGTGCCAGGCACCTTTCTATGCACTTATGACAATAATTTTTCTTTAATCTGGTTTAGCCAGAGTGAATGTATACGATCAGAGATTAATTTTTTTTCCATTTTCTGGTTTATCCATTGCACGCTTTGTCTGGAGAGATTGAAAGAAGTTGCTATATCTTTTATCGTATAGCCTTCATTTATTAATAAAAAGATAAGCAAACTTTTTAAACGTTTATTGTTTTTAATATCTCCAATTGTTTTTTTTGCTTTTTCTAATATTTTTTCTATGTTTTCAGGTATTTTATTTTTAATTTGACCCGATGTTGTTTTATTAAAGTCTTGAGGATAATCTACCAAGTTATCTTTTTGGTGGTTCTCTTTTACAAAATTTATAAAATTATCGGGAGTGCTTTGAGAAAGTGTTAAGAATTTATCAATCTTTAACCAGGAAGGGGTAAATTTATTTCGGGTCTGGATAAAATATTGAAAACTGCTCCAGGGGTATTCTTCAGGGGAATCCACTAATCTGGCCTCTACTGGATTTAGGCTAATATATGAAGCTACACTATATAGGTATAGGGGATTTAAGACAAGATAGCTTTTATAGCGGTCCTGAAAGAGGTGACCCTTTCTAATGTGTCTTATGTTAAACCAGTGGGCATAGGAGGAATTTAAAAACTGCATGGTCTGAGAAAGATTCGCTTCTTCTGTCTTTAAAAGCAGGTGAAAGTGAGTATTCATTAGTACATAGGAAAATAGGTGAATTTTGTGAAGTTCAAACATTTTTTGAAGAAGATGTAGAAATTTATTTCTATCTGCATCATCAGTAAAGATGTTAGTCCCTTCCACACCCTTACCAATTATATGATAAATAGCTCCCCTATTTTCTATTTCTGTTCTATTTCTTCTTCCCATAATGGTTAAAGTATACAATCTTATCCGGATTAATTCAAGGTATTATAGAGAATTCTGGTACCAAATTATCAAAAGATGCATAGAAAAGTGCCTGGCACCTTTCTATGCATCTTTTTTAAATAATATTTTGTTGGAGTTCCATAAAGAAGTAGTGTATAATTGATTTTGGTTGCGTATTCCGAATATTTAAAAGGAAGGTTAGAGAGAATGCCCCAACAGAAAACCATAGTTACAGAAATAGTGAAAAAAAGTAAAAAAAGCGATTTATGGTTTTATATCATAATCATCATATTATTGGCAATAATGTTATTATGGTATATCAGACAGATGGGATACCTACCATTATGGATAGATAACCAACCTTCAACTCTTATCACTGAAATGGACCCAGCCACCAGAGAGAGAAGGGCAGATTTTAAAATTATAAATGCCCATGAACATGTCCAGTCCTTTAGTAATATTCCTCTTCTCCTTAAGGTGATGGAAGATTGCCAGATGGAAAAAATGATTATGTTGGGAACCTCAAAATTTACTTTTTACTTAAATCCTAAGTATGGATTTAGTGAATATGATAAGAACAATGAAGAAATAATAAATATAAGCAAAAAATATCCCGATAAATTTATCGCATTATGCACGATTGATCCTCGTGATGAAGATAAGCTGGAAAAATTAAAAAAATTTATAGCTGATGGAGCCAAAGGTTTAAAATTGTATAATGGTCATGGATATTTCTATGATAATTTTTTTCATCTCCCCTTGGATGATTCCGGGATGATGGAGGTATATCAATACTGTGAAGAGCAGGAAATACCCATACTTTACCATATAAATAGTGGTCGTTTTTTAGATCAAATGGAAAGAGTTTTGCAGGCTTTCCCTGATTTGGTAGTTGTCGCTCCTCACTTTATTTTGACTTCCAGAAATCTTACGCTCTTAAGCAGACTCCTTGATACTTATCCCAATTTATACACTGATATAAGTTTTGGTCATCCCGATTTTCAAGTCGCCGGGTTTAAAAGAATTTCTTATAATGCGGTGGCTTTCCGGGAATTTATGCAGAAATATCGTGACCGGATAAATTTCGGAACGGATATAGTAATTACCTCTTACCGGGCAAAAAGCAGGAGCTATATTGATGATATTACATTAAGCTATTTTGATATGTTAGAAAAAGAGGAATTTACTCTGCCGGATTCGATTTATAAGATGATGGGCAAAAAAGCCCGGGAACAGACTGATCAAAACACTGTGTATAGAGGACTTAATCTCGATGATGAGACTTTAAGAATGATTTACCATGATAACGCAGAAAGGATTTTCGGAAAATGAAATGAATAAAATAAAAAAATAGAATAAGTCAGAACCATCAGAACCATCAGATCTATCAGAACTATTAGAACCAGAGGCATTCCATCTTCACACTATTATTTGTAGCAAGGTATCCATCAAATAATACCAAAAGTAAATCTTGATTAGCTTATAGAAAATTTAAAAATATTTAAAGAAAGGAACGTATCAAGAGATGAAGAAATTTTTCGCATTATTATTTGGATTTGTTGTTGTAATATTAATGATGGGGGGCTGTTTAAATTTGGAAGGAATCTTTCCTTTTTTAAATAAAGCACCAGTTATAATTTCTGAACCTACTATCACCGCTACAGAAAATAATCAATATTCTTATCAGTTAGAAGTAAAGGATCCCGATGGGGATAGCATAACTTATCTTCTTCTCCTCAGTCCAGAGGGGATGAGTATTAATAGTGAAAATGGTTTAATAACCTGGGCACCGACCAATAATCAGGTAGGAATTCATCAGGTAGTGGTTGAAATTTATGATGGCAAATACAGCGTAACTCAGAGTTTTGAAATCGAAGTTTTTAATGTGAACAATTCTCCCCAGATCCTTTCTTATTCTCCTGCCAATATAGATATCAAAATCAATGAAGGGAATTCAGTTAAATTTGAAGTTCAAGCCCACGATATTGACTTAAACACCACATTAAATTATCAATGGTTATTAGACGGAAAGAAAGTATCAACCTCTACCGGTTCAGGAGATGGTTCGAAAAGCAGCTGGATTTATTCAGCTAGTTACGGAGATTACAGTCAGAAAATAGTAAAAGTAGTAGTAAGCGATGGAGAATTGGAAAATTATATAGAATGGAACATAGTAATAAATGACACCACTCCTCCTGCTCAACCCACCTTAAATACGGTAACTTCACCAACCAACATTTCCTCTCAAACTTTATCCGGAACTAAAGAAATTAATTCTTCGATTTTAATTAACGATACAGAAGTTGTCTCTATTAATTCATCTACAAATTGGTTTTATTCTTATAATCTTTCTGAAGGATCCAACAATATCTCGATTACTTCCTGCGATGCCGTCGGTAATGAAAGCTCATCAGTTGTTACTATTATTATATTAGACACAGATGCACCAGAAACACCAACTTTAGATGCTGTAGTTTCTCCGACGAACATTTCACCTCAGAACCTTTCGGGTACCAAGAAAGCCAATACTTCCATATGGATTAATAATATAGAAGTAATTCCTGTAAATTCTGACTCTACCTGGACTTATGATTTTAGCCTTTCCGAAGGTGAGAACAATATCTCTATTACCTCTAAAGATTCAGCAGGGAATGAAAGCAGCGAAGCTACCGCAAAAATTATCTTAGATAGTATTTGTCCGATAACTCCTACCTTGAATGAGCTTATTACTCCTACCAATATCTCGATTCAGATCTTATCCGGAACCAAAGAAAATAATTCTTCTATTTGGCTAAATGGAGTAGAGGTAGTTCTTCTTAATTCATCAACCGATTGGGCTTATTCTTATAATCTTTCCGAGGGCAATAACAATATCTCGATTACTTCCTGCGATGCCGTCGGTAATGAAAGTTCTGCAGTAATCACAACAATAGAATATGATCCTAATATCTATGTAGATACAGCCAACGCCACCGGAATAGAAGATGGAAGCAAAACTCACCCTTTTAATACCATAACCGAGGGGATAATTGCAGTTGTTCCTGGAAAATCAGTCATGGTGGCTGTAGGAATTTATAATGAACAACTGATAATTAATAAAAGTATTACTCTTCAGGGAGCAAGTCAGGATAATACTTTTATATCAGGGAGTGGCTTAACTGGAAATTTAATTACTATTGAAGCTGATCAGGTAATTGTAGCTGGTTTTACTATTGATGGTGCCAGTAGTACTGCAAAAGGGATATATTTTGACAGTTATTCCTCAATAAATATAAACAATAACATAATACAAAATAATATTAGTTATGGAATAAATTATAGCAATTCTAATCCCGCTATTGAAAATAATGATATTAAAAATAACAACTATAGTGGAATAGATGTTGGTACTGGAGGGGCAGGAATAGTAAGAAACAATTCTCTAATTTTTAATAAGTATGGAATACGCACCTGTGGTGATTCTTCACCTGAAATAATTAGAAATAATATCAGCAGTAATAATACTGGGATTTATTGTCGAGAAAGTGCTACTCCGATTGTTTCTTACAATACTATTAGTAATAATTCTGGTTATGGAATTCTTATTGATAATATTTTAGGGAATTTAGTTGATCCGGATATCGGGAGTGGAGATGGACAAAGTGATGGTCAGAATAGAATAACAGGAAACAGTATTTACGGGGTTAGTAATAAAACTACTCATAACATTTACGCAAAATATAATTGGTGGGGGGATGCCGCTGGACCTAAATATCCTAATAACCCAGATGGTAATGTCGCTCTTTTAAGTGATTGGGCTTATTGGAGTAAAACAGGTGGCGATATTATCTTTACCCCTCACTTAACTACCGAGCCCTAAGCTTATAAACAAAAATAGCCAGAAAAGTTTCCCAAAGGTGACTGGCACCTTTGGGAAACTTTTTAGTACAAAATTTGTCATTTTTGTGCTTGCTTGAATAAAGGTTGTGTGGTATGTTATAAAATATAGAAAGATAGGCTAAAATATGAGGAGGAATGAGCTGTGGATGAGACAAGAAAAAATAAAAATAGTAGGGATATTTTAGATGGAGATTTTTCTAAGCTGGATAAAGCCAATATGATAGAGTTGTTAGAGGAATTTCCTCAAAAGATGAGAGATGCCTTGCGTTTAGGAGAAGAATTTACTATTCCTACCGACCTTTTACCTAATCCTGCCACTACTACTACAACTGTCACTATCACTGCACAGAGTTTCAAAAATATTGTGGTATTAGGGATGGGTGGTTCAGCCATCGGCGGGGATCTATTATCCGAATATTTAGCCGATGAATTATCAATTCCTATAATGGTTATTCGCGGTTATAATATTCCCAAATTTGTAGATGAAAATTCTTTAGTATTTGCCGTCAGTTATTCAGGAAATACCGAAGAGACTATCTCTGCTTTAAAGAGATGCTTGGAAGCCAAAGCCAGAGTTATCGCCTTAACTTCAGGGGGTAAATTAGCGATCCTTGCCCAAGAAAATAGCTTCCCGGTGATTAAAGTCCCGGCAGGGATTCAGCCTCGAGCTGCCATTTCATATTTATTTTTTCCTATATTAAAAGCGTTGGAAAGGTTGGGCTTGATAAAGGAAAAAGGCGAAGAAATAGAAGAAACGCACAATATTTTGCAGGGGCTTTCCAGAGAATATGGTGCTAAATCTCCGTTTAAAAACAATTTTGCTAAAGAAGTAGCCTTGAGCCTGTATCAGCATCTACCCCTGGTTTACGGTTCTGAAGGATTGCTAGAGGCGGTGGCGATGCGCTGGAAGACCCAGATAAACGAAAATAGTAAATGGCCCTGTTTCTGGAATGTGTTTCCCGAACTCGACCATAACGAAATAGTCGCATATGAAATAAATAATATGATCAACCGACAGGTTAAAATTATTTATCTTCAAGATAAAGAAGGGCTTTTGAGGGTAGAGCAGAGACGGGAAATTACCCGCAAAATTATCGAAGACAAAGTAGCCGAGTTTATAATTTGCCCTACTAGAGGCAAAGGGAAGATGGCCCGTATGTTTTCACTAATTTTTTTAGGTGATCTGGCAAGCTACTATTTAGCAATATTAAATCAAGTTGACCCTTCGCCGGTAGCCTATATAGAAGATTTAAAGAAAGAATTAGCTAAGAGATAGAAAGGTACAAGATGCAAGTTGCAAGATGCAAGATGGATTTTAGCGTATAGTAATAGCGCATAGCGTATAGGCTAAAATATATTAGTTGACCAATCAAGAAAAAAATATATAAGATACGAGATGGATTAGTCGTTAGTATGGAGAATTAGAGAAGTAAGATTTTCAAAAATTGACAGATAGGCGAATTGGAGAATTGGTCAATCGGCGAATTGGTGAATTAATAAACAGGAGAATATCTATTTGAAATATTTAGAAGTCGGCGTTATTGCCTTTATAGTTTCTTATATTTTAACTCCCTATATGGCTCGGGTAGGGAAAAAAACAAAATATGATGGACCTG
>Ga0255400_10051_pt2 | contig 11859 bp, 4 predicted proteins | sample ANMaggSeSYBR01G7_FD_182117 | JGI IMG/M metagenome (GOLD analysis project Ga0255400, IMG submission 182117) | Sediment cell enrichment communities from methane seep in Santa Monica Basin, California, United Staets - ANME aggregate JGI... | ecosystem: Environmental > Aquatic > Marine > Cold seeps >... | reverse complement strand
TGCCCAAAGCCTTGGTTGTGAAGTGCTTGGAACAGCGTCTCAAGCATTTCTGGCTGTTGTTCTGATTGCCGAAGGTCATTTCCATCGCGGAATAAAAATACTTGAGGACACTCAGCGGCAGTTTTTAAAAAATAACGCTCGATGGCGTTATTGTTTTACAGAATTGATTTTAGGAGAGATTTTTTTGTCTATTGCCCTGCGGAAAACCCCGATAACCTTTTCTATCATCGCAAGAAATTTAGCATTTTTGGTGAGAAACGTCCCGTTTGCAGGTCGGAAAGCTAAAAAACATTACAACAGAGCAATTGAATCCGCAAAAGAGATCTGTGCCAAGGGAGTACAAGGACAGGCCTATCTCGGACTTGGAAATCTGTATATTGCTGAAAGGAAGAAAGATAAAGCCTTGGAATGTATTGCGAGCGCCATCCAAATGTTTGAACTGTGCGGAGCAGAAACATTTCTTAAGCGTGCAAAAGAAGCCCGGTCGTCCATTTCATAAAAGTTTTTAAGTCAGCAGAATTTGCTATGGCGGATCAATACTTCTCATCTGATCTTTACCAGCGAGCTTGTGATTAATGCATTGTGAAACATATTCACAGGCCAGAAAAATAGGGCATTGGGTGTCAATCTGCCGCGTTGCCGAATCGATCGTAATGATGTAAATTCACGCCAAAGCCAGTTATAGCCTTCTTGCAACTCGTCCGGGTTCATCTTTTTGGGTTTAAAAACGACATGTTGTGTATCAAATTTTTGCCATTTTCCATAAGGTTCCAAAAGGCGGTTTTCTTTTATAATCTGATTGAAAAACGGCGTCCCCGGATATGGTGTCAGAATGTGGAATGAAGCAAGATCCACTCCCGAATCGATGGCAAAACGAAGGGTCTTTTCGAACACGCTTGCATCATCTCCGTCAAATCCCAAAACAAATGACGCAGCGACCGAAATACCGGCATCGTGAATTTTTTTTACTGCGTCATAATAAAAATCCGTTTTGTTTAAGGTCTTGTTTACCGAACTGATACTATCTTGAACCACTGATTCAAAACCAATGGAAAGCAGAAGGCATCCTGATTGTTTTGCGAGCTTAAGAAGTTCATTATCCTTTGCAACTGAAATGGGGGCTTGGCTGTACCACTTCTTTTTAAACGGTCGTAATCGAATGAGCAGTTCCTTGGCATACTGACTGTTTGCAAACAGGTTGTCATCTAAAAAAAATAAAAGCCAATCCTGCATGGATGACAACATTTTTGAATAAAATGGTTTTGAATTCCATATCAATCGCAACTCTTGAATTATATCTTCTACAGGCCGTTTTCTATATGTGCCACCATACACTTTCTTTACAGAACAAAAAGTGCAATTATGAGGACAACCTCGACCTGTTTGTATCGTGGGGAAATTCAGTAGCGCCCGATTGGGAAACCGAAGTAAATGCCGCTTTGGATTCGGCAAATTCCTTAGATCAGGAGAATTTTCACCCTTGTAAAAAGGCTTTAACGTATCATTTTGGAAGTCTTGACAAACCTGTTGCCATACCGTTTCCGCCTCTCCGATGACCACGGCATCAGCGTGTTTTTTGCTTTCATCAGGCAAGACAGTTGGATGTATTCCGCCGAGAACAGTTTTAATGCCTCTATCTCTTAATAAATCAGAAATTGCATATGCGCGGTCAGCACAACTTGTCCTAACAGACAATGCGGCAAGATCTGTTTTCAATTTATTATAATTTGGTTTTTTTAAATAAATGGATTCATCAATTAATTGAATATTAATATTGGGCGGCGTGATGCTTGCAAGAACTGGCAACGTTAAATTGCTTAGATGAGAAATTTTTCGAAAAATCTGAGGGTATTTATTCGGCTCTGAAACCGAAATAATTGTGAGTCTCATTGCGCTTCAATTCCTATGTTACCAGTCGTCACAGGATGGTATTTCGTGTTCTGGGTGGTCTCGAAATGCTTCACAATCTTCAATAGAACGATCGGCTAGCCCGCTCCTATCGGAAAAATTTATTCTATATACAATGATATCTTTTAATTATAAATTAAAGCGTTGAATACCCCTTTTCAGATAAAAAAATTCTATTCTGGATGCGCCGACTGATGACCATCTCAATCCTCATTTGCTGCTGAACGAATGATTGTCAGGTCAGTTCACCCAATGACTCTAATATATAGTGAATAGCGATAACCGCAAGAGAGATCGATTCAGCCCAAAAAAGTGTAAGCCACTCTGTCCAGGGAATTACAAAGACATGGTTGTTCACCACATAGATCAACAAACTACCTATAGAGAAGATCGCGATCATCAAGCTCATTTTTCGATGTTCTTTATCGTTAAATAACGCAATTACGAATGCACTACCAACGAAGAATATTCTTGCAAAAATGAAGTGTAAGAACCCATATTCTTTATAAGGAAATAGTATTACTCCTAAGAGAGATACACCCAGAATAATATTGTACCATCTGCCTTGTCTTTTATTCTCTCTCAATTGTTCTGTTTTTATATAAACCACTCCATTCACAATGAACATCATAGCGGCCATAGTTAATAGCAAACCGAAAATATGACTGTTTCTCATATAAACATAGTCACTGATGCTGTCTCGGATATGCCCATTATCAGCCCAAGCGAGAAAAAACGGTATAAAAATACAGATTACCGCAATAATTATTTCTAATTTATTGAGGCTGTCTAATTTTCTTTTAATTATCCGGATGCTGGCCTGAATTTCAAATGAATTCATTTAATAAAAATACCTCAGATGGGATGACGGTCCGGCTCTATGAATCGAATTGCATAAAGAGAGATAGAGAATTTCAGACCCGTGATTTCCCGTCCCTGCTTCATAACAGGTTTGGTTTTATCGCTAAAGCAACTGAATAGTAAAGGAGACTACGTACTGCATCAGGAAAGAATTTGGGGAGCAAAAAAATTAATTTTTTTCATACTAAAAAATATTTCCAGAAGTAAACTACCCTGTCAACATAAAAATAACACTAAATATACCCTAAGAATTATCGAGCAGAAATAATTTATAACGCATTAAATTCATAATTAAAAAGACATAATTATAAATAGTAAAAAATTAATTTTTTATAATTCCGGACAATTCCTGCCCTCATTTGCAGAAAAATACATTCGTTGAACCTTTCCATCAGAATAAACAGTTCTAATATTCTTCGGGCTATAACAAAATCTTCCGCCAGCATTATGGTTTCTGTATTACAACGTAGCAAAGTTATGCACAGCCCGAATTTCATTATAAAAAGAGAATCTTGACAAATCCGATCGTTAAATCCTAAACTATTTATTATATTCTACCCATACAAGGGCAACAAAATAATTTCTTCCTCTATTTAATCCTTTAATCAACCGATTCGTTTCTACCACTGAATCCGCCCGGGTTTTATTTTTGTTCACGTGTTCTGTTTTGAAATAATCTGTAACATTTCTAACCCCGGTGAGTAAAAATGAAATGCCCAAAATGTCAAAATGAAGTTCCAGAAGGTTCTAATTTCTGCAATAAATGCGGCCAGACACTTTTCGAACCAAAACAACCCTCTTCAATTGATTTCACTCAGCCTCAATCCTACACGCCTAAGTTCCTTGCCGACAAGATCCTCACCTCCCGGAGTGCAATGGAGGGTGAACGAAAAAGGGTGACGGTTCTTTTTGCAGATGTTGCCGGGTTTACCTCAATGTCGGAAATACTTGATCCTGAAGAAGTTCACCAGATCATGGATGGATGTTTTAAGATTTTGATGGATACAATCCACAATCACCAGGGCACTATCAACCAGTTTACTGGCGATGGTGTGATGGCCCTATTTGGTGCGCCGGTTGCCATTGAAAACCATGCTCAGAATGCCTGCCAGGCAGCCCTTGCCATACAAAGCGTCATTAAAGGATACAGTGAAGAATTAAAAATTAAATTCAGGATAGATTTCAAAATGCGCATCGGCCTGAACTCAGGCCCTGTTATTGTAGGTTCAATTGGTGATGATTTGCGAATGGATTATACTGCCATCGGAGACACTACCAATTTAGCTGCCCGGATGGAGAGCATGACAGAACCGGGAACTATTCTTGTTTCGGACTTTACTTACAAGCGGGTCGGTCAGCAATTTGATTTTAAGCCTTTGGGTGAGGCTGATGTCAAAGGTAAAAAAGAACCATTGGAAGTATACGTGTTAATTAAAGCCAAATCTGACAGGCCTTATTCAGGCCTTGAGCGCCAGATCTTTTCCGAAATGGTGGGGAGAGAAGAGGATCTCAATGCGCTCGAACTTCAAGTAATGAAGGCCATTAAAGGCGAAGGATCTATTGTCAATGTTATCGGAGAGGCCGGCATTGGAAAATCAAGACTGATTGCCGAGCTGAGAAACAGCAGTGTAATGAAACGAGTCACCCTTCTTGAAGGAAGGGCTATCTCCATCGGGAGGAATTTAAGTTTCCATCCCATTATCAACCTGTTAAAACACTGGGCCCAAATAAAGGAAAAGGATACTTCTGTATCCGCACTGGGAAAACTGGAAACAGCCATCAGAAGTATATGCCCGGAAGATACAAATGAAATTTTTCCTTTTGTAGCGACCCTGATGGGCATGAAACTGTCCGGCAGGCATCTCGATCGGGTGAACGGTATTGAGGGAGAAGCACTTGAGAAACTGATTTCTAAAAATATGCGGGACCTTTTAATCAAGTCAACAGAACTGACGCCTTTGGTTGTTGTGATTGAGGACCTTCACTGGGCAGATACCAGTTCCATTGAATTCCTGGAATTCCTGTTCCGCCTTGCAGAAACCCAACGGATTCTTTTTATCAATGTATTCCGACCCAATCACCCGGAAACCAGCGACAGAATCATAGAAACCATCAAAGAAAAGCGTCCTGTCTATTATGTTGAAATCAACCTGCAGCCACTCAACGAACAAATGGGAGAAATGCTCATTAACAATATGCTCAATATCCGGGGGCTCCAGCATGCAGTAGTTGATCAGATCATCCAGCGTGCCGGCGGGAATCCTTTTTTCATCGAAGAGGTGGTGCGGTCATTCATTGATGAAGGGGCTGTGGTTAAGGCGAATGGTGAGTTTAAGGTCACTGAAAAAATAGAGAAAATGGTTATTCCGTACACTATCAATGATGTGATCATGGCAAGGATTGACCGGCTTGATGAGAATACCCGTGACCTTGTCAAAGTCGCCTCGGTGATCGGGCGGAGTTTTTTTTACCGAATTCTTACAGAAGTGGCAAACACGGTTGATGGGATAGGCAACCGGCTGTCTTATTTAAAACAGATTGAACTCATTCGGGAACAACAGCGCATGGAGGAACTGGAGTATCTCTTCAAGCATGCCTTAGCGCAGGAAGCCGCCTATGAATCAATTCTGCACCAGAAACGGAAAGACATTCATCTGCAGGTGGCTCAGTCAATCGAAAAGGTTTTTGATGAACGGCTGCATGAATTTTACGGGATGCTGGCGCTTCATTATATCAAAGGTGAAAACAATGAAAAGGCCGAAGAATACTTGATAAAAGCCGGTGAAGAGGCGCTTCGATCCTCAGCTTCCAACGAGGCATTAAAGTACTATCAGAAAGGATTAAAACTGTACCTTCAAGCAAATCAGGATTTCGCTGATCCTGAAAAACTGGCCATGTTTGAAAAAAACATCGCCTTGGCATTTTTCAATAAAGGACAGTATGTAGAAGCTGTTGAATATTTTGATAAAACCATTTCCTCCTATGGAGTAAATATACCAAAGCATCCAATCACAAGTGCTCTAAAATGTAGCACAAGCATCTTTGCTTTTCTAATTGCATTTTACCTCCCATTCCTCAAATGGAAGAAAAATCCGACTAAAAAAGATAAGGAAATTATAAGCTTATTTTATAAAAAAGTTCAGGCGCTTAGTCAAAATGACTCAACACAGTTCTTCATCCAATCGATTTATTTAGTTAAGCGACTTTCCAATTTTGATATGACAAAGATTGAAAACGGGGCAGGTATAATGGCAAGTATAAGCCTTCTTTTCTCTTATCCTGGTATTTCATTCAGTTTGAGTAGGAAAGTATTAGAATATGTAAAAGATAAAATAGATATAAAAGACAATAGATCAGTCCTATATTATTTGGCATCAGAGTTAATGTTTGATTGCACAAGTGGTAATTGGCCTGAAGAAATAGAATTTGATGATGATTTAATATATTGGAATCTGGGCATCGGTGATTTTTTATTAACAACAGTATACATAGAATGGAAGGCATATTTGTATATCGCCAGAGCTAACTTAAAAGATGCTCAAAGAGCTGTTCAAAAAATATATGATATAGGTGAAATATATAATAATGAATTAGCTAAAGTTGTAAAATTTGTTTGCAACACACATCTCTTGCTTAAATTCAGAAAAATTCAAGATACATTTATTGAAGTTAATAAAGGCATAAAGCTTACAATTAAAACGGGTTTTAAAGTGTGGCTTATCAATTTATACTCAATAAAGGCCAGAATACAAATTATGTTAGGAGATACTGACGGGGCTGAAGACTATATTGATCGAGCTGAAAAAATTACTTCTAATATGGAGGTAGTTCCCCAAAATCTTGGAGAATTTGCATTGAGCAAGTTTTATTTAGCTCAATATTTTTTAGAGGAAAGTCTCACTAAAAGCGATAAAGTTGCTTCATCAACTCGAAAAATTATTTCGCTAAGAACAGGAAAATATGCATTAAAGATTGCATCAAAGATAGCAATTATCAGAACAGAAACCTGGAAACTTATGGGTTCCTATTTCTGGTTGATCGGAAAACAAAAAATGTCAATCAAATGGTGGCGAAAGGCGATTCAGGATGGTCAGGATTTGAATAATCGTCTCGAACTCTCTCGGAGTTACTTTGAGGTAGGTAAACGTTTGTTGGAACCGAAAAGCAAATACAAAGAATTAAACGGCATCACCGCAGAAGAATATCTTGAAAAAGCCCGGACCATGTTTGAAGAAATGGATCTTCAGTGGGACCTGGATGAGTTGGATAAGGTGATGGTCTCATCGGTTGGATCACCTTAAATTTCTTGATAGATCAAATCCCTTCTTTTCCCCGATGAGACTATCCTATTCCTGAATTCCACAGTCGCCATTATCACAAAAATCCATGCATACCCATCAAAATATGCATCTTGGTCGTCCCTTTCAAAGATGAAAATATCACCTAAAAAACTATTATTATACAATAAAACAAGCCGTTAAGAATCTTCTTTAATGTTTGGCATGCTTATTGGATTATTAATAATCAAACAGCAACAAAAACCATCAACCAAGGGGGAGAGAAAATGGAAACAATAATTACTGTATACCAAATTGCTTTTCATACCATTATCTGGTTCATATTTTAAATTATTTTAAAAAAGAGAACGCACAATTATTTTCAACAATAGAAAAATAAGGGGCATAAAATGGATACATTGATGATCATCGGATATTATCTTTACATGGGCGCTCTTTTGATCGCTTAAATGATCACCCCTGACAATCGGATATACTCAAACAATCTTAAAAAAATAAGGCAATCACTTTAAAACCAATAAAAAGGAGAAGAAAGATGGAACTTTTTAACATACTCGCAGAAATTGTTTATTATCTCACTCTCGGAATGATCTTATGAACCCGAGGATAACCAAACCTTCACTTTTTATATTTTTCTGGATCGCATATCCGCTGATCCCTATTGCGATCCGGAAAAATTTCCATAGGCGATGCATACGTTTTAAAAAGCTTCTAAAAGAAGATATAGATTACCGTTTCAAAATCAAACGTACTACAATATAGCATCCTATTCACCCTTTCTAAAGATCATCCACAGTATTTCTTGACAATTCCAACATGAAATTCTAGTATATTTTTAACTACCCGAATAATGAAAAAATAAATCATCGCCTCATCCTTTTAGCTTCTCAAAATCCAGATCGAACACTTACACTAGTTCTTCTCGGGTTCATCTTTTTTTAAACTTTTTTGTTCGAACAGCTTGATGATTGGTGAACAAAAATGAAATGCCCGAAATGCCAGTTTAATAATCGTCAAGAAGCCAAATTCTGCAACGAGTGTGGTAGCAAATTGGAGCTCTCATGCCCGGAATGTAACAAAGCAAATCCATCTGGCAGTAAATTCTGTGACGAATGCGGGTACAACTTAACCTCACTTTTCGAGCAACCCACCAAAGAACTCTCATTTGATGAAAAGATAAAAAAAATTCAGCGATACCTGCCCCAGGGCCTGACCGAAAAAATCCTGTCCCAGAAAAACAAGATCGAAGGCGAGCGCAAGCAGGTCACGGTTATGTTTTGTGACATGGCGGGATATACATCCCTTTCTGAAATCCTTGGCCCTGAGGAAGCTTATTCAATCATGGATCAGGTCTATGAAATACTCATTCACAAGGTCCATGAATTTGAGGGCACGGTTAATGAAATGACCGGTGACGGGGTCCTGGCATTATTTGGCGCGCCCATTGCAATTGAAGACGCCCCTCAGCGATCCATTCGTGTGGCTATGGCCATTCACCAGGAAATATCCAAACTCAACGATCGCCTGAAAAAGGATCATGCCGGCCTGTTGGTACTCAAAATGCGCATCGGCATCCACACCGGTCCGGTGGTGGTTGGCACCTTGGGTAATGATCTTCGCGTGGAGTTCAAGGCCGTAGGAGATACGGTCAACCTGGCATCACGGATGGAGAACATGGCAGAACCCGGTGCCACCAATGTCACCGAAACCACCTTCAAGCTTACCGAAGGGCTTTTCCGGTTTGAGGCTTTGGGGGAAAAAACGGTTAAAGGTAAAAAAGAACCGGTCAAAGTTTATCGGGTAATTGCCATCAGCAGCCGGCGCACCCGGTTTGATGTGAGCGCCGAACGCGGACTGACCCCTTTTGTGAGCAGGGAACGCGAACTTGAATTGCTGCTGGATGGTTTTGAACGCGCCAAGGCCGGCAGGGGGCAGGCTTTTTCGATTATGGCGGAAGCCGGGGTGGGCAAATCAAGACTTTTATATGAATTCAGGAAAGCAGTATCCAATGAGGACGTGACCTTTTTAGAGGGGAAGTGCCTTTCCTACAGCCGGGGAGTACCTTATCATCCAGTCATTGATGTTTTAAAATCAAATTTTAATATTTTAGACAGCGATGATTGTCTTAAAATACGACAAAAAGTTGAGCAGTGGCTTGAAACAATCGGCATCAATGATGCCTCCATTCTCCCCTACCTTCTGGAACTGTTATCGGTTAAGGACAGCGGCATCGATAAAATCCTTATGAGTCCCGAGGCCAGAAAAGATCGAATCATGTCAGCGGTAAGGCAGATCACATTAAAGGGTTCCGAAATACGGCCGCTGGTAATAGCCATTGAAGATCTTCACTGGATTGACAGAAGCTCCGAGGAATATCAGAAGACTCTACTGGAGAGCATTTCCGGGGCTCGGGTATTTTTAATCTTCACCTACCGGCCCGAGTATGTTCATACATGGGGAGGGAAATCCTATCACAGCCAGGTCACCTTAAACCGGCTGTCAAACCGGGAAAGCCTTGCAATGGTGTCTCATCTTTTAGGTACAGACGATATCGACAGGCAAATAGAGGAACTGGTGCTTGAAAAAGCAGAAGGGATTCCTTTTTTCATTGAAGAGTTCGTAAAATCACTAAAAGATTTAAAAATTATTGAAACAAAGAAGAAAAAATATTGTCTGGTAAAGGATATTAAAGACGTTGTCATCCCTTCAACCATCCAGGAAGTCATTATGGCCAGGGTTGACTTACTCCCCGAAGGTGCCAAGGAACTGCTACAGATTGGGTCTGTAATAGAGAGGGAGTTCAGCCATAAGCTGATAACTCAAGTGACGGGTTTCCCTGAACAAGAGTTATTATCCCGTCTGTCTGCTTTAAAGGACTCGGAGCTGATTTATGAGAGAGGAATATATCCTGAGTCGACGTATATCTTCAAACATGCCATCTCAAGTGAAATCGTCTATGACTCGATATTAAGCAAGAAAAAGAAAAGGCTTCACGCGAAAATCGGAAATGTGATTGAAGAATTATACAAAGGCAACATTGACGAACAATATGAGGTTTTGTCAGACCATTTTATTAAAAGTGAAAATTATCAGAAAGGCGCTGAATATTCAAAAATGGCAGGCAGGGCGGCACGGAAAAAATCTGCATTCAAAGATGCTGTATCCCATACAAAAAAACGAGTGTACTGCCTTGAAAAACTACCACAGACCGATGCTGTTCAAAAAAAACGCATTGATGCCAGGACGACCCTATCAAACTATTACCTTAACTTGAACTTTCATGTTGAAGCAATGGAAGCTGTCACGCCAATAGTAGATTTAGCATTGAAGATGGGCTATCAAAAAAGTCTCCCGCAAATCTTTACAGCATCTGGAACTTATCATACTTATATTGAGGAGGACTTCCCGAAAGGAATAGAAGAGCTGAAAAAGGTAATAGAAATTTCAAAAAAGACCGGTGATCTTTTCTCTTTATGGCTTGCGTATTATTATTTGGGAATCGGTTTAAGCTACGAATGTGAGTTTGAAAATGGTTTGAAATATTTTACAAAAGCACTGGATTTAAGTATTGCAGCGAAAAATGAAATTGGCATTAGTGTTGTAAAAAGCGCTTTAGCTAGTTTAAATTACGCTTTCCAGGGTAAAATCGACCTTGCCTTTGAAATGAGTAAAGAAACATTAAACCTGGCAGAAGAAAGCAATGATATATTCATAAAAGGGACTTCTCTCACTTTTGATGGATGGGTCTACTATTATAAAGGATTATTTGATGAAGCAGAAAGTTATCTATTGGAAGGAGCGGATTTGAGTGAAAAAGCCTCCCAGATTGGCTGGGGGTCCTGGTCTGCCTTGTATTTAGGCATTATCTATTGTGAGAGAGGAGATTATGAAAAGGCTCGAAGCTTTTTTGATAAAGGGATTTTGATACTCAAAAATGGAAAAATAATACCTTCATTTATAAGGTTTTTTAAAATATGTGTGGCTAAAACCAAAACTTTGAAAAACGATGCGGATATAAACCTGAAATCGTTATACAATTATGCACGTGAGAATAAGATAAAAAGTTTTGATGGCTGGATTTCACGGCTTATATCTGAAATTTTGATGAATCTTGATGGCCAAAATCTTTCTGAGGCAGAAGACTGGATTAAGAAAGCCATAGAAACAGATGAAAAAAGAGGTTTAAGGTGGCAGCTGGCTATGGATCATGCCATTTATTCTGATTATTTTATAAAGAAGGGTGATTTTGCAAAAGCCAAAGAAAACCTGGCCAGAGCCATAGAGATTTTCAAAGAATGCGGCGCTGATGGATGGGTTGCGAAATATGAAAAGGAACTTGCGGTGATGTAAGATATCACTTTAATTCTCCTATGATGGAGTAGAAAATGAAATGCCAGAACTGTAACAGCAACCTGCCGGAACATGCAAAATTCTGTAATCAATGCGGTCATAAACTGGAAACGTCATGCCCGGAATGCAACAAATCAAATCCCCCTGGAAGTAAATTCTGTGGTGAATGCGGATACAACTTGACTTCCCCCTCCGAGCAACCCCCCAAGGAACTTTCCTTTGATGAAAAAATAGACAAGATCCAGCGATATCTTCCCAAGGGCCTTGCTGAAAAAATCCTGGCCCAAAAAGACAAAATTGAAGGCGAGCGCAAGCAGGTCACGGTCATGTTTTGTGATATGGCGGGATATACATCCCTTTCTGAAATCCTTGGCCCTGAGGAAGCTTATTCAATCATGGATCAGGTCTATGAAATACTCATTCACAAGGTCCATGAATTTGA
>Ga0255400_10072_pt1 | contig 11948 bp, 8 predicted proteins | sample ANMaggSeSYBR01G7_FD_182117 | JGI IMG/M metagenome (GOLD analysis project Ga0255400, IMG submission 182117) | Sediment cell enrichment communities from methane seep in Santa Monica Basin, California, United Staets - ANME aggregate JGI... | ecosystem: Environmental > Aquatic > Marine > Cold seeps >... | reverse complement strand
TAAGATATAGCAGGATATACAAAGGTAATATAGGGGAGCCTAAAACCTTTGAAGAAATGCTAAATGATGTTGTCAAACAGTTTGAAACCAATGGAGAGGTTCCTATGATTATAATGGATGCGGGCATAGCAACAGAAGACAACCTGAAAATTATAAAACAGCGCAAATATGATTATGTTTGTGTCAGCCGATGCTTTCCTGCTGAATATACAGAACTAACTGAAAATGCCACACAATTAAAAGACAACCGAGGACATAAAATAGAAGTAACCAAAGTATGGGTTGAAGATAAGCAAGAGGTTTTTCTGCAAATAAAAAGTGAGCAGAAGCAACTTAAAGAAAACTCAATGGATGAAAAAATTACGCAGCGGTTTTTAGAGAGGATGGAACATCTGAAAGAAGGCTTATCAATACCGCGCAGAACTAAGAAAACAACGGCAGTCCACGAAACGGTGGGAAGAATAAAAGACCAATATTCAAAAGTGGCAAAATGTTATAAAATCACCTATCAGGAAGATAAGCAAAAAGGTTTAATAATAGATATCAAATGGGAAAAGCAAGAAGAAAAACAAAGGCCGAAAGGTGAATACTTTTTAAGGTATTCAAAAGAGATTTTAACCGACAAACAGATATGGGATTTGTACAACCTGACAAGGGAAGTGGAAGCTTGTTTTAGATTTTTAAAAACAGATTTGAACATAAGACCCATACATCATCAAGTTGATGAATATATTGAACCTCATATATGGCTCGGCATTGTGGCATATCAAATAGCCCACTATATCCGCCTGAAACTAAAAGAAAAAGATATCAAATATAGCTGGAAAACCATTGTCGAAAAAATGCAAAGCCAACAAGTATCAATTGTAAGTCTCAACAAAAAAGGACACGAAAAAATATTCACCAAATTAGTTACACGGCCAGGCATTGACCAACAAAGTATTTATGATGCACTTAGATTTAAGCACCGTCCTTTCACAAGAAAAACAAAAGTAGTGCCCCAATTGTAAAAAAGAAAATCGCAAATATCTGGTAATAAGACAGTGATGAATACCTATTTACAAGTTGGGTTAAGATTCTTTAATCGCGGGTATTTACTTTTAATGTTACCTATATAAAAGGGTAACAAGTTACTAACAAAATATATTGCTAATTTTTGTTTTTCAATAAAGAAATGTTGTTCTCTAATTGCATATTGATTTTCTCCATATAATTTTTTTTTATCTAAGTCATCATAAGAAATTATATTTATTAGAAATCTAGAAATTAATTTTTTAGTATTAACAATTATAGCAAATAATAAGCTTATTATAATTATTGAAAATATAATAATTATTAATCCTGTTGGAGTTATTGGTTTAGCCCCCTATTAATCGGACTATTTTAATTTTGGTTCAAATATACGTATTTTTCATTAATAAATTTCATAATATTGTATCAGCAAGGAACGACCGATGGCGACCTTTGTGCCGGTGGTTGTTGAGGTGTTTCGGGTCTATATGGCCCGTTCACTTCTTTTTGTAAATTATCAGATGCATCGAGCATCTGATAATTTAAGCAAGGAACTCCCTTCAAGCTCTCATTATCCGGTATTTGTTGATATGGGATATTGAGAGAGAATTTTAGTGTTTTATTCTTTAGCTCTTTACTTGATATTTTCTTTTCATCCCACAACTTCCAGAATAATTTTGGAGTAAGGTTGGCGATAGAACCATGTAAACGCTTGTTGTTATATGTATCATAAAATTTCACTAACCTTTTTCCAAGATCACTTATTTCCCAGAAAGCTTCTTTCTCTATTGATCTTGACAGGATGGAATGAAAGCTTTCAATATGTCCGTTTTCCTGTGGTGTGTATGGATGTGTAAAAACTTGGTTGAGGTAGTTTTCTTTAAAAAATTCTTGAATCATTTTCGCTCCAAACTGTGGACCATTATCATTCCTGATTTCGATATGGACACCTTCTTTTAATAAATCTGCTTCTTGTAAATAGTTTACAATTACATCTTCCCAAGCCTCTTTTACTTGCTGGGATTTCATTGTGAAACCTACTTGCCAATGTAATACATACCTGGTGAAAGTGTCAATAATGGTCAGGATATAACAATGTCTCCGAGCCGCGGCAATCCATACATATTTTATATCCATTTCAAATACTTGCAGAGGTCCTTTCGGGGTAACGACCCTGTACCGGGCGTAGGTTTTCTCTACTCGTTTATATTTTTGTTTTAGCAATTTATGTTCCTTCATCAGTCGGTAAACTTTCTTATGATTAATATAATATCCCATCATCATCAAAGCAAAATACATCTTCCGATAACCATAATTCGTATCGGGGTCGGCTTGAAGTTTTATTATATGCTCTACTACTTGCTCATTATTTTCTTCTTTCTTTTCTCCAGAAAATAGTCTTGTTGTAATAGTTGATGGTTCTCTGCCTGGACGTGTCTTCTTAGACTGGTAGTAATACTGATGTTTTGTTATCCCTGCAATAGGCAACACCCGATCCCGTATTAATCCCAGACCTATATATTTTCTAACTATATCTTTTTTCTCGCCCAGGCATATTTCTTTTTTAACATCTCGGTTTTTAAATGCCCCTCAACTTCTTTTTCTGCTAATAATTTCTTGAGAAGCTCATTCTCTTTTTCTAACCTTTTTATCTCTTTAATATGGCCCGGAGTCATTCCGTGTCGAAACCCAGCTTCGCCCATTTCCTCATATTTTTTCTTCCATGAATAATATGTGGCTGTATAAATGCCATGTTTTTCTAAGGTGTTTTTTACACCATTTTGTTCAGCTTCTTGTAAAATCTGAAGCTTTTCTTCCTTTGTAAATGTTCTTTTGTTTGTCATAATCGTACAAATTTATAGATTTCTAACTATAATCTTGTCCGACTTTCTGGGGGGCTAAAACAAATCAAGCTATTAATGACATACTTATTGATAAAGATTCAGATTTATATGCAGTATTATCAGATTATAGTGGAAAAAGAATATTAGGTGATAACTTTATCAAATTTGCAGAAGATCTACAGGATTCAAGTTTAAATTCAATTGATGAATTTGTAATAAAACATAAAAAATATGAGAGAATAGCTAAAATTGTTATTAGCTTGTATATTATACAGCAAGAAAATCCAAAAAAGCTTTCTGACCCTAATACTAATGAAAGACATTGGTATAAATATATTTGGAATAATTTATATACAAGAGATTTGGATTCTTTCCCTAAATCTAAAATGGCTTTCATTACTTTTAACTACGATAGATCACTTGAATACTATTTGTATACTTCAATTGCCACAACATATAAATCGGATCTCATTGAGATTAAAGATAGAATAACCATTTCAGAGCTTTTGAGTAGAATCCCGATTCATCATGTTTATGGGAAGTTAAATAATATAGAACTTGAAAATGAAGCAAATTATCTTGATTACGGATATCAATTAGTCATTTTGCCATTTCAAAATAACAAAGAAAAACGTATAAAAAAGTTAATATCATATATAAATAAATCTTATAATAACATTGATTTGATTTCAGCTAAAAGAAATAATTCTCAGAATAAATTAAGAAAAATTGAAAACTTAATGCAAAAGTCTGATCAGATAGTATTTTTGGGTTTTGCATTTAATGAAGATAATATGAATATATTATTCCCAGATAACAAAGAATTTAATAAGATCCTATATGCAAAATTTGGATATTTACATAATTATAAAAATGATGATATACAAGAATCAAAAATATTAGAAGACTTAAAAAATAATTATGGTATTGAATTTCCAAAAAATGTCTATAACAACATATTAGATTATTTAAAAAAGGAAATATATTTGTAAATAACCTAAAGCATAATTGATCACATTAGTATTTTGAAATAAAAAAGTAGGTTGTTTGCGAATCAATATTTTCTAATAATATTAACGCAAATAAAAAATTTAATATTAAATTATGAGAACTCAAGCCTATTTCAAAAATATTCAAAAGAAAATTATTGAAGAATTAAATAAAGCAGAAGAGTCAATATATATTGCTGTAGCATGGTTAACAGATGAAGAATTATTTGATATATTGTGTAAAAAGGCGAAAAGTGGGATAAAAGTAGAATTGATAATTATAGATGATGAAATAAATAATAACTCTGAAGTGGATTGGGAATTATTAGAAAAAGCAAGTGGAAAGGTGTTAAAATTTGGAACTAATTATGAAGATTCAAAGCTAATGCATCATAAGTTTTGCATAATTGATAATATAACTATTATTAGTGGTTCCTACAATTGGACATTTCAGGCAAAATATAATGAGGAATTTATTACTATAAATTATGACATGCCTGAATTAGCTAACCAATTCAATAATGAATTTAATTCAATAAAAAGTAAATATTTTGATAATTCAATTCTAATTGATCGTGTAAATCTAAAATCAGAATTAATCTATATTTTCCTAAGACACAAATATCTTTTCACAAAACTATTAACAAAAGAATATCCCTTCAAAGAAGAATTTATAACAAAAAATCAAGATAACCTAGATTGGGATAATTTAAGTTTGAATAAAGCCATACCTTGGTCGATAGAACTTATTGAAAACTATAAATCTAAGTGGAATTATAAATGGCTATGTTGGAATGAATTTGTACCTTGGACTGTAGAATCGATTGAATATTTTGAAAATTATTGGGATTGGGAAGCCCTCTCTGGCAATGAAAGCCTGCCATGGGATGAAAATTTATTTATCAGATTTATAAACAAATGGGATCGATCAGCAATAAGTAGCAACCCAGCACTACCATGGTCAGAGATGTTTATACAAAAGCACATAAATATATGGAATTGGAATATGCTTGGTGCAAATCCTAGTTTACCATGGTCAATTGATTTCTTTAATAAACACTTAGGAAATTGGAATCCATTTTGGATAAATCTTAATTCTAGCTTACCATGTTCTATTGAATTTATTGAATTATATGGAAATAAATTGGATTGGAACTCGATTAGTAATCGCAGTTCTTTTCCATGGAGCACAGAATTTATTAACAAATACTATGAAAAATTAAATTGGGATAAACTTAGTGCAAATCCATCTTTACCATGGTCAATTGAGTTTTTACAGAAATATATTAACAATTGGAACTGGATAGGACTCAGTGGAAATTCTGCTTTACCATGGTCAATTAATTTTTATGAAAAATATAATAAAAATTGGAATTGGTCTGCTCTAAGTAAAAACACATCATTTCCATGGACATATCATTTGATTGATAAAAACATGGATGAACTAGATTGGGATAAGATAATAAGAAACAAGTCTTTTCCGTGGTCTTTTAAATTATTAAGTAAATATAATTATATGCTACCAAAGCGAAATGTATTTAGTAGCGATATGGGTTTTATTCGTCCTTGGGAATATCCTGTAATATGGAGAAAAGCTATTGCACCATATTTAGATGATGAATTAGTCGAAGAGTTATTTGCAAACATTCATAAATAATATTTTTAAAATTGAAAAAATTGTCTTTCTACAACTTCCTGATTAACAAAGCCGCTGAATATGGCCATCAATGCCCGCAATGCGGTGAAAATGATGGTTATTTTGCCCTCAATGGTAAATGCAATAAATGTAAATCACCTTTAATCCGCTATGGAAAAGAATTATCGTTGTTGTTTTCTTTAGAAGTCTTCATTGAGTTCATTGATCATCATGTTGACAAAGGTTCGGTATTCGAAAAAAAAGAAATCAGGGAAATGCTGGAAGGAACTATCATCGGACTAAAGGAAAACATTCCACGGGTTGATGTTGATGAATTGGCTGAAATACAAAAAATATTTACAAGTGGCGCTGAAATAAAAGGTGGTATTACCGGTGGCGCTCTTGTTTTAAATAAAACAGCAACTGAAATAATTTCCTTCACTGATCCTGCAACTACTCCAATTAATCCGAATTTTGACGGTTTAGTTGGGGCAATTTTTGCAATTCAGTTTATAACAGTAGTGAGATTTAAAAATAAAATTACCAAATAAGGAAATTATTATCTCCCTCTGCTTTAAGTGTCCACGATTAAAGTATTATTTCAATATTTCCAGATCTTTTATTCTTTCAAAGTGTTTGACATTCAAAGTTGCAATTGGAATATTATGTGTTAATGCCGTTGCTCCAATCAGGATGTCAGCCAAATCAACCATTTTGTTTATTTTCAATAAATCCAGATAAATAGCAATTGCTGTGTCTGAACAAGTTTTATCAAATGGAATCACAGTTAAATTTTCACATAATGAATCCCAAAAATCAAAATGTGATTTTCTATTTCCTATACCTATTTCATAATAGGTTATGGTTGAAATGGATAAATTTTTGTCCGATTGTGAAAGATTATAAAACAAAGTTTTTTTCTTGTCCTTCTTGCGGAATAATTCAATCAATATTGAAGAGTCTAACAAAATCATGCAATCCTTGATTTATTAATGTAACTTCTTGCTTTTTGGTAATCATGGTAATCAGAATCAGACCAGGTTGGTGCATTAAGAATCAGTTCTTGTATTGACCTTGTTGGTTTTTTTGATAAAATTTCAGATTGTAGTGTAATTGTCAATTTTTCAATATCCCTTTTAGGTAGTTGATAAATCAATCCAAGTATCTGTTTATAATCTATATTTACTCTTAGTTCCATGTTATTGTCTTTTAAAAATCAAAGGTACAAAAATATTTTACTTTTTAGTACAATTATTTCCACTTATATTTCAAATCCATCTAATGAATTTCATATATTTCTTAATACTTACGAATGTTTAGATTTCTCTAATCCTGCTGCTTTTACCCCGTGAGATATAAGATTGCGAGTGTTTGGTTCAAATTGAATATACTAACGGGTTGAATGTCCCGGCAATTCTTGTATTATTTTGGCTTTATTGATATTGACAGGTGCTGGTTTACGGTACCTGGCTTTCTTTTCCTGTATTCGGCAACAGATAATCATTTTTGTCTTTATTCTCAACGTTACAATCTATGTTAAAATCAGATGTCAAATAACCATTTAATCCGGCATGGATTATCCAGGAGTTATTTTTGTCATCAATGTTTATAAGGTTGTTTGTATCGCCGTCTCCGGCAGCCATTCCCCAGGTTCCCTGAGCTATTTCTTTATAGCCTTGCAAACCTCCGTAAACTTTTATTTCACCTGTTGTAAAATCATAAGAATAGGTTCCGCCTGAAATAACCAATGGATTGGCTGACATAATATCCAGATGGTTCCGGTGGGTAATTACCACGAATAAATGTTCTGTTACAGGGTAGATTAACCGGAGAGGAGTAACACCATCCAAACCAACCACAGAACCATTGTCCAACAGAAATGCAGCCTGCCTGCCGATTGTAGTTGAGGCATTTGCCGAGGCTGAATCTACTGCATCCCTGAAATCAACAAGCAGCCAGTCAACAACCTGATTATTGGGAATACCTGTAACACTTTCATTTCCTGTGTAGTTCCAGGGTGAGGTATTATAGGGTTGGGACAAAGGCAATAACCCGCCATTGTTCAAATCAACATTCATATCAGACACATTAAACGGTCCTTCCAGGAAAACTTTAAGATTGATTTGAAATGATGTGGCAAAACTCCATACTTCGCTCCATTCCGAAATATTTGTTCCGTCAGAAGAATAAACCCGCCAATAATATGTTTGACCTGATGATAATCCCGAAACAGGGTATTCAGAAACAGGGCTTGTGTTTTGAATTGAAGGGTTAAACGCAGGATTGTCAGCATATTCAATGACATATCCGCTTGCATTTGCAGCATCTTCCCAGTTAAAAACAATATTTGTCGGTTGATATCCTGCACCATTTTCAGGACTTGTCAAAATTGGGATTTCAGGCAATTCAAGCGGTGTTTCCCCGGTACTGAACCATCTTAAAACCCATGCTGAAGTATCAACATTATTCCTTGCCCTTACCCGCCAAAAATAAATTGTATTTTCTTCCAAAACCCCTGTATGTTGATAAGTGTCGGAATTATTGTTCGACCAACTTATATATTCTTTTGAAAACTGTTGTAAGCCGGGCGAATTAAATTGATTTGTTGTGTCAATTTCTAAATCATAAAATGAAACACCCCTATGAGAATTCCAATCTAAATAAATTCCACTGACACTAATATTTAATGATTCATCGGCAGGAGAATACAAAGTTACATAATCTCTTGTATTAAAGGTTCTTTCAGCCCATTCGCAAGTATCATTATCATGGATTGCACTGACCCGCCAGTAATAAACCTGACCAAAAAACAAAGTATCTGAAAAATATTGTTCGGTATCGGAATTATAATTTGATGAATTAATATAATCTTTTTGTCCTTCAATTAAAACATCTGAATCAAAGGTATTAATCGTATCAACCTGATATTGATATAAATTTACACTAATCATAGAATTCCAATTAATAAACATTCCTGTCCATACATCATCTCCGTTATTAGGAGACGATAATGTAAGTGTTTCTTTGACTGTAAAATTCCAGGCATTTGTCCAATCGGTAGTATCAACGGCATGTCGCCCCCTGGCACGCCAGTAATATTTTTGCCCGAAACGAAGGTCGTATAAAGTTTTACCACTAAATTCATCGGAGTGTGAATATTCTTCAAGTAACGGAGAGTTGAAATTTGCAGTAGTGTCTATCTGGTAATCATAAAAATCTATACCGGTTTTTTGATTAATAAAAATTGCGGTTTGCGGATTTTGGTTGGTTGCACCGTTCGCTGGGGAATTTAGGGTAATGTTACTGGTAACGGTAAAATCCCATGCCCCTGTCCAATCGGTAGTATCAACGGCATGCCGCCCTCTGGCACGCCAGTAATATTTTTGCCCGAAACGAAGGTCGTATAAAGTTTTACCACTAAATTCATGGGAGTGTGAATATTCTTCAAGTAACGGAGAGTTGAAATTTGCAGTAGTGTCTATCTGGTAATCATAAAAATCTATACCGGTTTTTTGATTAATAAAAATTGCGGTTTGCGGATTTTGGTTGGTTGCACCGTTCGCTGGGGAATTTAGGGTAATGTTACTGGTAACGGTAAAATCCCATGCCCCTGTCCAATCGGTAGTATCAACGGCATGCCGCCCTCTGGCACGCCAGTAATATTTTTGCCCGAAACGAAGGTCGTATAAAGTTTTACCACTAAATTCATGGGAGTGTGAATATTCTTCAAGTAACGGAGAGTTGAAATTTGCAGTAGTGTCTATCTGGTAATCATAAAAATCTATACCGGTTTTTTGATTAATAAAAATTGCGGTTTGCGGATTTGCATTAACAGTGCCGTTTGCCGGGGAATTTAGGGTAATGTTATTGGTAACGGTAAAATTCCAGGTTTCTGTCCAATCGGTAGTATCAACGGCATGTCGCCCCCTGGCACGCCAGTAATATTTTTGTCCGAAACGAAGGTCGTATAAAGATTTACCGCTAAATTCATGGGAGTGTGAATATTCTTCAAGTAGCGGAGAGTTGAAATTTGCAGTAGTGTCTATCTGGTAATCATAAAAATCTATACCGGTTTTTTGATTAATAAAAATTGCCGTTTGCGGATTTTGGTTGGTTGCACCGTTCGCCGGGGAATTTAAGGTGATATTATTGGTAACAGTAAAATGCCAGGCATTTGACCAGATAGATGTATCAGTCGTATTCCTTGTTCTTACATGCCAGTAATATTTTTCGCTAAAACGTAAATCTTCAACTGATTTTCCCCAATAAACGGCATCAATTGTAAATTCAGTTAAATCGGGAGAATCAAAACTTGCAGAAGTATCAACTTGAAAATCATAATACTCAGCCCCGGTTACATGATCAATCATTAAAGAAATTTTCGGATTAATATCCGTAGAGCCATTTGCAGGAGAAGTATGATTTGGTGGTTCTATCGCAAATATATTTAAACTTATTGCCGATAAAATATATATAATTGATAATTTTTTCACCCTACTCCTTAAATTTATTGTCTAATTACTTTTTTGTAAATCGTATTCTTATCAGTAACTACTTTAATCAGGTAAACTCCACCTGGCATAGTACTTAAATCAAAGATACTCTTATCATTTTCTACGTTTTTTTTATTAATAATTTGACCATTGAAATTTATTACTTCAACCCTAATAATATTATCTCCTGTAATAGTTAATAGCTTTGATGTTGGATTAGGAAAGATTTTAACAGAACTTATATTTGATACATTTGAAACTCCAATACTATTATCAGTTGTGAAATTCCAGATTACTGACCAGGGAGAATCACCTGCTGAATTTTGCCCTCTGACACGCCAATAATAGGTAGCATCTTGATTTAGGTTGGTTATTGTGTCTGTTAAAGATGTTGTTGTTTCGCTATAAACGCCCGTAATAAAAGTACTATCCTCACTGTATTGATATTGATAATTTGTAGCGTCTGGTATTGATGACCATTCTAAATCAACTGATGTATAAGATAATCCGGTGCTTCCATTGGGCGGACTTATCAGGTTTGGGGCATTTGGCATTTGAGATGATGTGGTAAAACTCCAAACTGTTGACCAGGGAGAATCACCTGCTGAATTTTGCCCTCTGACACGCCAATAATATGTGGTGCTTTGATTTAGATTGATTATTGTTTCGGTTAAAGAAGTGGTGGTGTCGCTAATAACCCCGGTATTAAAAGTATTATCCTCACTGTATTGATATTGATAATTTGTAGCGTCTGGTATTGATGACCATTCTAAATCAACTGATGTGTAAGATAATCCGGTGCTTCCATTGGGCGGACTTATCAGGTTTGGGGCATTTGGCATTTGAGATGATGTGGTAAAACTCCAAACTGTTGACCAGGGAGAATCACCTGCTGAATTTTGCCCTCTGACACGCCAATAATATGTGGTGCTTTGATTTAGATTGATTATTGTTTCGGTTAAAGAAGTGGTGGTGTCGCTAATAACCCCCGTAATAAAAGTACTATCCTCACTGTATTGATATTGATAATTTGTAGCTCCTGCCAATGATGACCATTCTAAATCAACTGATGTGTATGACAATCCGGTGCTTCCATCTGCCGGACTTATTAAGTTTGGGGCATTTGTTAACGGAAGTAGTTCTCCATAATACAAAACAGAAAACGGCGAAGCATCTCCTTCTGTCCAAATTACAGATAAAAAGCTACTACTCTTAACCGGGCTGTTAGGATGTTCTGATTCAACACTTGCCGTATTGCTGATATTTGTTAATTCAGTCCAGGTTTCAAGCTCTACATCATATTTTGAATAGACGATTTCATAATAAATACCGCCAATTTTCTCTGCCCAAAAAACATATAAATTTCCTTGATTGTCGGTTGAAATTGATGGATGTGCCGATGCTTTGGCAGTGTTGCTGATATTTGTATAATTAATATCCCAAACTCCTTCAGTGCATTTTTTATAAAAAATTTCCCTGTTTCCTGATTGTGAATCTTTCCATACGAGATGAATATTACCGTCAATATCTGTTACTGCACAAGGGTCCATTGTTGCATAACTTCCGTTTCCTGTTGTGTTACTGATGTTTGTGTAATCTGCATCCCAGCCTGAACCAACCGTATATTTTCTATAAAGAACCATTTTATCATTACCAATATTTTCGCCGGAATCTTTCCAAAATGCAAAAACATTATTGTTGCCATCAATTGTAAGTGTCGGATACTCAGAAGCACCATACGAATCACTGATATTTACAGGAGCTTCCCAACCCGCTCCAGGAGTATATTTATTATACCATATTTCGGAATTTGGAGTTGGACCATAACCTGCTCTTTGCCAAACACAATGCAAATTGTTATCTGTATCAATTGCTAATACAGGGCGGGAAACCGGACTTGTCATATTTGCATCGTGATAAACGTAATCAAATTCACTCCATATTCCTTCGTTATATGTTCTGTGAACAATGTCAT
>Ga0255400_10070_pt1 | contig 12101 bp, 4 predicted proteins | sample ANMaggSeSYBR01G7_FD_182117 | JGI IMG/M metagenome (GOLD analysis project Ga0255400, IMG submission 182117) | Sediment cell enrichment communities from methane seep in Santa Monica Basin, California, United Staets - ANME aggregate JGI... | ecosystem: Environmental > Aquatic > Marine > Cold seeps >... | reverse complement strand
TTTTCACCACAGAATATGCTGGCCCCACCCCATTTGAATCTCCAGTGGAATACGCATCATTTCAAGAAAAATATAACCGACTGCCTGAATCCCTGTTCTTGATATGGATTTATCTTCAAAAATGGGCTGGTAGGTTATCACCTCAGATGGAGATGTTTCTTGATGATATCGATCTTGGGTTGGGTCTGTTGAAAAATCAGTTCACTGATCAGGAGCTAGAAGAAAAAAGGCATAGGATGGAATGTAGGGATATCACTGCTAGAACTGTTTTGACTTTGTCAAGTGGTGTTGGAAAATGTTGGTGGTGGAATCTGATTGCCAATGACCAACCTATTTTAGGTATTCATCATCCAATTTTTGGTAAACTTAGATTAATGGAAATAGAGGATTGGTCAAAAAGACCAGCATATTATGCTTATCAAAGAATGACTGACAAACTTGATGGAATTAGTTCCATTGAGCAAATTGATGTTGGAAATGAGGATATATTTTTATTTGAAGTCGAGAAAGCAGATGCAAGTATAACTTATGTTCTTTGGGAGAAACGGGATTTATTCTATGGTGAAGAACAACCACCCACAGCATTTGCGTTCAATTGCGAGTTTAGCATGGCAAGGATCACTGATGTCTTTGGAATCGAAGAAATATTAGATGCAGAAAATGGTATTCTTGGATTAGACATTTCAGATACCCCTGTTTTTATTGAAGAAGTTGCAGTGATAAATGAATCAGCAGTTGAAAACGAACGTGTACTCTTGGGAGTATCTCCAGATGGTAAAGGCTGGTTGGAAGAGATAGATGGACAACTTGTGCTCCATCTTTCTGGTACGGGGTATGAAATGGGCTATCAGCATGGATATTTGCTAAAAGAGGAAATCAAGAGAACCATTAATGCATATGTATATCATGGCTCAGAATCCGCGGGAAATCCCCCATCCAGTGCTAAAACCGTATGGAACAATGTAAAGCCCTATGCTCCACAGAGATACCTAGATGAAATGCAAGGTTTGGCTGATGGAGCAGGAGTTCCCTTAATTGACATTCAGGTTACCCAAGTACAAGCAGAACTTGAATCGATTTTTCTGTGTGAGCAGATCTCGGTGTGGGGAAGTGCAACTGTTGATGGTGATTTGTATCATGGCCGTAACTTTGGTTTTCCTATTGACAAAAGAGATGATTCTAGTGGGGTGGCAATTCAAGATCATGCCATTGTGATTATTGCTAAGCCCAAAGGCTGCAATGATTTGGTTCTTCTGAGTTGGCCAGGGTTTATCGGAGCTTGTAATGGTATGAATGACAAGGGGATATCTCTAGCTATTAATGCGGGATTTAACAGTATTTGGAATCCTGGCTTAGCCAGAGCACTTAGATTTCGGAGAGCACTAGAAGAAGCAGATGATATCGATGGAGCGGTGAATATCTTAGATCATGATAAAACAGTTGGAGGGATGCTTACGTTATCGGATGGTAAAGTTCCAAAAGCATACGCGGTGGAAATGCATGGGCAATCTCTTTATGCGGGAGAATGGGATGACCCTGCAGAGGAACATGATGGTTACTATTCCATCAAAGACTGTGTCCGAAGAATGAATCAATATATTAATCCAGAACTTGCTGAAACACAAACAACACCAGAAGGTAAAACAATTGGTTTGAGACCACCATCTCAAGAATATTTTGCCGTAAGTGAATTTATTGAAGATCACCATGGAGAAATGAATCTAGATTTGATGAAGGAGGTGCTTATAACAAAGACTTCCCATCAAGGAGCAGAGGGTGGTTGCGTACGAACCTCTATATGCATGGGCTCAACCCTGGATTTTTGGGTAGCAGATGCAGTTGGAAGTTCTAGCTCAGTAGATCAAAATTTCTATTATTATAATCTAAATACACTGTTATCTTCAAATATTCCTGATGAACCCGATGATGTAATGCCTCAAGTTGCGATAACTAGTCCAGCTGGTGGCGGAACTGTCACGGGTATAGTCACCATGACTGGAACGGCAGGTGATAACATTGGCGTATCACAAGTTGAAATAATGGTAGATGATGATGGTTACATCTCGACTGATGGTACAACAACTTGGAGCAAGGCTATTGATACTACGGGTTGGGAAAAAGGTAGGAAAAGCCTGGAAGAGACCTCTTTGAGTAATGAATCAAAGTTTATCGAAAAGACAAGGGATATTATCTATGATAATGGGATACACAAGGAAGGGGAAAATACAAGCAATTGTCCTGAGAGCTGCGTAGTCACAGGTTTTGACGGCAATAATTTCGGTGGAGATTTATTATGGTATGGTGTCCACCCATGGAAAACAAATGATGAAACATTAAATGGTTTCCAAACAATATTTGAAGATGTTGGAATGGAGATTGCACGATTTGACATATACTGGGGCAAATTGGAACCAGAGAAAGGTGTCTACAACTGGACTCTCACAGATACTCTTCTAAGCACCGTGGATGAAGACATACCGATACTTTTGACGGTGTTTTGTACAAGTAACTGGGGCTCAAAATATAACGATTACAGAGAGGAAATCGCGGAGATTCTAGGCGCAGAGAATATGTCAGAAATATATGACAGACCTCCCTCTGCACCCCCAATAAATATGGAAGATTACATGGAATTTCTAGATGCTCTCGTGAATAGATATAAAGACAGAGTACAATACTGGATGATAGATAACGAGGTTCATAGTGCCAAGTACTACGATGGATATGGGCTTCCTGAAGATTTTTTTATGAGCAAATTCTGGATGGGGACAAAAGTGGAATACGTAGATGTTTTGAAAAATAGCTCTGTGAAAATAAAGCAGATAGACAATAATGCTACTGTATTGGCATCTAATTTTATGAAACATGAAACCAACGAAGAATTTACAGATTACATTTTGGAGGAGGGAAAAGATTATTTTGATATATTAGCACTTAACCTCTACGAATGTCCAGAAGATGATATAGATAGAATAACAGAAATGAGAAACAAGATGAATGCTTTTGGATATGACAGGTCGATATGGGTAACTGAACATGGGGAGATAGATATTAATTGTCACACTGAACAGAAATTCAGGATGTCCTTTAAATCTCCAGAAGAGTTAAAACTACAATCCGAAGAGATTGTCAAAAGACATGTGTTAGCGTTTTCTGCCGGGGTTAAAAAGTTATTCAGATTGACTCTCACCATGCAAAATGAAGAATGGGGTGCCACTGGAAAATTTGTACATATGGGTCTGACTTTCGACACTGCAGGAAACGAAAGAAAGCCAGGATTCTATACCAACAAAATGATGATAGAAAAATTAAAAGATTTTAATTCAATTGAAACGATTGATTATGGGATTTACAAATTCAGTTTTTCTGCAAGAGATCCAGTTTATGTTCTATGGTCCGATAGTGGCAAAAAAACAGTTGACTTATCCCCATATTTTTCTACCTCTAACGTCAAAATGACCTACATTGTTACAGAATTAGATTCTGCTAATAATCCAGTTTACCCGCACGATGAGATAGCACATGCAAACTCAATTAAAGTAACAGAAACACCAGTATTTATTGAAGAAACATCAGTTCAAATAAACGTTGATATTACAAGACCTGAAGAATGGCATTTTTACCTGTTTAACAAAGAGTTGACAAATGCTTACAGAAACACTGTGATAATTGGTAAGATAACTATCAAGGCAAATGCCTACGGTGAAGATGGAATAGATAGAGTAGATTTCTATATTGACGATGAACTGAAGTATGCAGACGATGAAGTACCTTATGAGTGGACTTGGAATGAACTTGCTATAGGAACACGTGAGGTAAAGGTTGTAGCATATGATAGTGAAGGAAATGCTGCTAGTGATAAAATTATTGTGCGGAAGTTTTTCTAATCATTTTGTATTAAGTAGAAAAACCTGAGCCGTTAACCCTGTTTTTTTTATGATGATTTTGGTGTAATTTGGGTATAATATTATTAAATATTAGATATATAGAATATATTAATCGAGGTGAACATATAAAATGAACAGGGCATTCACGGGAACAAAAATTGGATGCATATTTATTCTTATTTCAATTCTGTTTGTTGGGAGTTACGGATTAGTATTGCCCGACAATGCATACACAGCTAATCCAGAAGCTGCAATTACAATAGACTGTGGTGCTCCACTTCCAGGTGAAATATCTCCTGCTATCTACGGTGGTTTCATTGAATTTATTGGTGGTTGCATCAATAGCCCGATTGGATTATGGGCACAAGAGCTGCGTAACCGAGGTTTCGATGAACCAGATGAGGACCAGGATGGAGTTTCCGGACAAGATCCACATGGTTGGCAGCCCACTCGCCGACTCAGGCGTTATAACCTTATATGACCTAGATGAAGATGGATATAACCTGAATGGAGTTTATTCTCAGCAAGTTACTAAAATAGATGGAGCAGGACGTGTAGGGTTATTTCAATTAGTCTCAATTTCAGGGCGAGCAGGATTGGAGTTTTATATTTACCTGCGTGGCGATTCCACAGCAGGTGAGATAACAGTATCGATTGTGGATATGAATGGAAGCTACATATATGCTCAATCAGTGCTATGTATTCCAGAAACCGAATGGAAAAAAGCAACGGCCACATTTCCCCCGTTTCCCGCAGTTGAAGGATGTCGCTTGGAGATATCATGGACTGGTAACGGTACGGTGTGGCTTGATGAAGTCTCTTTAATGCCTTCGAATATAAATGGTGTGCGTAGAGAATTCTTTGAGTTATATTACGAATGGCAGCCAGGTGTTTTACGGTATCCCGGTGGTTGCTTTGCAGACAGTCCAGCTAATCATTGGGAATTTGGAATAGGTCATATCGATCAACGTCAGTCACCCAATTGGGATCCCGCTTGGAGTGAATACCAAAGAATGGATTTCGGTACTGACGAATTCGTTGCCTTTTGTAAGGCCTGTAATATCGAGCCACATATGACTGTTAACTTTGGCTCTGGAACAGTAGAAGAAGCGGTTGCTTGGGTTGAGTATTGCAATGGACCATCAAACTCTACATATGGAGCTATGCGAACGGCTAATGGTCATCCCGAACCTTACAATGTTAAGTATTGGGAGATTGGAAATGAACAGTATGGAGACTGGGAAATTGGGCATACCACTCCAGAAGAATATGGTGCTCGTTTTGTTGAATATTATCATGCTATGAAATCAGTAGATCCTACCATTAGAATCATGGCTGATGGAGACACAAACCCCGAATGGTATATACCGATGATGGATGCTATTGGACGGGAAATCGATATTTTTGGCTGGCATACTTGCCATATTGTTTATGATTTTGCTTCAGATGAGGATATTTATCTATCGATGTTAGCTCGTTCAATGAGTACAGAGAGAATGATTGAGTCATTCTGGAACCAGGCAATCGAATCAGGGCTCGCCTCAGATATGAGATTATCTATCTCAGAATGGTGGCCAGTCTACCGTTATTCTAATAGCACTGCAATCAGGGTTGGCAGCCTCGAAAGTGCATTATGGTCAGCATTACACCTCAATGCATTCCAGCGTCATGCAGATGCTATGGAAACAGCATGTCGAACTGCGTTTATTGGAGTGATTGCCCCTATGATTGATGCGGATACAGGCAATCGAATCATTCTTGCAACTCCTACATACTATGTGTTTAAAATGTATCGTCATTTTTCTGGAGATCAAGGGCTTGCCGTAGAAGTAGATTGCGCAACCTATGATACGCCAGGTATTCTCCCTGGAGAACGTGACGTGCCATATCTGGATGCTTCTGCGACGAGGTCAAATGATTCGTTTTACCTTGCCGTAGTTAATCGACATCCAACTGATACAATGTATACTGCAATCCAATGGAATGGTATCGCTGCAACCAAAGGCACTATTCATGAGTTGAGTAGTGATTCATATCTTGATGGGAATGACTGGGAAAACCCTGAAAAAGTTACTATCAATTCATATCCATGGATGCCAAGTGAATATTATGATTTCCCACCACATTCAGTGACAATTATAGAAATATCAAATTCCACAGAAACACCATTTGTTGATATTACGCGACCAAAAGAAAAAAGTCTGTACATCCAAGATAAAGAACTAATGACATTGCCAAAAAATACAGTTATCATCGGTGAAATAACAATTAGGGTAAATGCCTACGGTGAGGATGGAATAGACAAGGTGGAGTTCTATATTGATAATTTACTAAAGGAGACAATTGATGAAGAACCTTATGAATGGCTTTGGGATGAAAGAACATTTGGCACTCATGAGATAAAAGCTGTAGCTTATGATAATGCGGATAATATGGCAATTGATGAAGAGAAAGTTATGATATTTAATATGGGGGGTATAGAATGAAAAGGAAAGCAGCAGGTATTTTGGTTTGTATACTTTTGATAGTTCCTGTTTTATCGGTAACATCAAGTGTAACAGAAACAAAAGAAGAATCAGTGCCCATCGGTGGCAAAGGGATGTTTAGGAGTTATATAAGGGATTATAAGAATATATTCCCTGCAATTATAATTTCAAACCCCACAGAGGATCAATGTGATTTTATCAACAGTCATTATGATTATGTGATGACAAGTGTATTGCATGAGCAAATGAGAGAAAAAATCCAAGGTCCTTTGTTGGGATTATATTGTTCAATTCAAGGAACATGGGAAGATCATGGTTTTGACTGGAATGACATAAACCCTAACGAGAACATGTTCTGTCATAATAGCAGCACGGAAAATCCCCATAACAATAACAGGATCCTCACGATGTGGAATTCGTGGCTAATGGATGGAACTGATCTAGTTGATAAAAATGCTCCCGATGCGTTGAATCATTGGATAAATTACTATGCTGTAACCACCTCTGAACAAGTCTATAGTTTTGATTATGATGGCTTGTTCATAGATTCCGCTGGCCACAAAATAAGATCTGGTGCCGTTTATGATTTAATGCCTGACAATTATTCTGATGATAGCTGGCGAGATGGAAGATATGTAGCGTTAGAATTCATTAAATCATATTTTCCCGATAAGTCGGTTGTATTTAACGGGCTACATAATGAAAATGGTGCAGAGCATAGCCTTTCACTTACCGATGGTGGAGTATGGGAAAATTTTGGTTTCGAAAAAAATGGAGTTTATCACGGTGAAGCCAGATGGAAAAAAGCAATTGAACTAGTTGAGAGAAACAGAGAAAAGAGCATTATTGTATTGGAAGATAGTATAGTAAACCTTAATGAAGAAATAGAAAAGAGGATGTTCATTCTAGCAAGTTATCTCTTGGTAAGTAATCAAAATGTTACACTGATGATGCTTGATATGAATGATTATGAATGGGGAACAATTATGTATTATCCTGAGTATGAAATAGATTTGGGACATCCATTGGGAAATTACACAGAAATAGATAATCAGGTTTATATGCTGGAATTTGAGAAAGGAATTGTATTGGTCAATCCAAACCATAGCAAATCTTGCACATATACCCTGGATAAAAGATACCATAAGGTAATTCCAGTTGGAGGCGGTGTGCTTCAGGATGATGGTACATATGACGGTTTCCTTACCTATGAATTGGTAGATAATGAAATTATTCTTCCACCAGTAAATGGTGTTGTTCTTCTAAACGAAGATCAGGTAAATTTAACGATTAGCATCGAAAAACCACGAGGTGATCGTTTTTATATGTTCAATAGGCCAATAATGCCACTCAAAAACACGATAATAATAGAGAGAATAACTGTACAAACAGAGGTATACAGTATCAATAACATGGACAAGGTTGAGTTTTACATTGATGATGTTTTGAAAAGCACCGACGATGAAGTACCTTATGAGTGGACATGGAATGAATTTGCTTTTGGAAAACATACGATAAAAGTTGTAGCTTATGATAATGAAGGAAATGGGGCAGAAGATGAAGTGGAGGTTATTACCTTCAATATTTAGGAGATAAAAATGAAAAAGATATTGATCTTGGGGATAGTATGCTTGATGATCATACCAGGCTTATCTTTTGCAGATTTGGGGATAGATGATACGCTGGACATGAAACATTCCTTAGAGATAACTCCTTATAAAGGGAGTCAATCTACAGAATTAAGTTTAGATGATGTGGTTGTATGGACATTCAATGGTTGGTTGATTGACGAGGAAATGGTTGATATGGCAGCCCATGTAAATCCACAGTATTGCAAGAGGGCATGGTTTAAATATTCTGAAATACAATATAATGCGTTTCCTGATCCTGCTTACAGTTTATGGACAATTCCCCCTCTTCTAAATGAAAAAGGTGCCTTATTTGAAGGAGGAGTTCAGTGTGCTCATATACAGCAAAACACAGGTTGGCCTTGCGACAATGAATACGATGAGGATCATGAGCTACCATATGAAGTACCAGATCCCGTCTTTGATGATTTTGCAACACGTAATGCTGATGGCAATATCTACTGGCTTTCAAATTATGTGTATAATAAGTGTAATGCAGCTATTGCAAATGAAAACTGGCGTGATTTTCTCCTTTTTTGGGCTTATGAGCAAATAGATGCAAATGTCAATGCTCTTGAATTTGATCAAATAAATGCAGGATATCGTTTTACTATTAGTGGAACACCTGAGGAAAATAGTAATGATGGGTATGATGATTATTCAATAGGAACTGCGAATTTTGCAAATAGACTTTCAGTAGTTTGCAGTCATGGTATGGCCGATCCGATAGATTGGTTTATGCCAAATGAAACAGGAAGTTCAGGGGTTGACTCTGCAAAATATGCTTTCGATGATAATCCTGAAACCTATTGGAAGTCCAACGTATCGGACAGTCATTGGATTGAGATAGATTTTGGTAGAACCAGAACTGTTCAGCAGATTTATTTATGGCTACATCCCGAGCACATACTAAATGATTTTTGTATCAAATATTGGAATGACTCATTGGGATGGATGGACTTTACATCTGCCATAAATGTCACAGACAATATTGAACTTACCCGGTCTTTTCTGGTTGAGCCAGTTTCAACAAGTAAAATAAAATTGTTTTCCCTGGATAATGAGGTCTATCTTCCAGAGCTTCAGTTTTTTGGTCAGGGGTTCAGACAATTTCTACTCAAAAAATATTGTGTATACTCAGGCTGGACTGTTACAGATCCAAGATGGGAGACAGAAAAACTTGTAGATCTTACAGATTTGAATCAGTGTCCAGATGGCACGATGAATACCTTTAACTATAGAAAATATTTGGAATACCATGGCTGGACTGGAAATCCCTTTGGTACATCTATTAACACTACCAACCTTCTCAACCCTGCAAATCCATTCTTCTGGGACTGGTTCCCAACAAAGTATCTCAATATTTTGATGCAGATGTTTTTCTCAGACAGCGACACATTCAGTGCCCTTGAGACATCATACTCAGAATCCTACTCATATCAAAGGACATATCTGAACTTCTGGTTTCCAATTATGGATAGTGTAAGAGCATATGCAGCAGACCTTGGGAGAAATGTTTATGTTGCGCGCAATGGTTTTCTTATGCCCAGTAGTGAGGACTACCTGCTATGTCCATTGGGTGCACATCCTATTTTCCCAGTGTATGATGCGCCATCTATTGGAGATCCGCATAAGGTTCACCTTGATGGCTCTCAGGCACGAATAAATATGTGGAGAATGTTAAAAGAATATGCAATAGATTCAATGGATCAGGAAGTTCCATTCGTCGCTTTTTGTGATTTTGGTGACCATATGCCATTTGCTCACCTTGGCGGGATTGATAAGCCTGCCGATGAGCGGGAAATATATTTGAGAACATATCCAATGGAGATGCGAGCTGCTGGAGTAAATTTCTGCTATCCAGTTATTGAAAGCGAGGAAAACTCATGGTTAGACTCTACCTCTGATGGAACACTTCTTATTGATATCATCAAGCAGCAGACGGATTTCCTGAATGCATATAAGGAGATATATCGTAATGTAACCATAAATGATGGTGAAGCTGAGGTAAAGGTAAATGGAGTTGTCCCATTTAACGGTGAATGGAATATGGTCGGCAATGGGATTAATTCACCAGTAAATGAATCTAAAGTTACGATATCATATATGGACTCAGTTGATGGAACAAAATCTTATCTACATATCATCAACCATAACTGGAACGATGCCACTCGTAAAATGATTCCACAGAGGAATGTCCCTGTTGAAATACCCGTTAAGAACCACTGCTCAAATGTAAAGGTTGTTTCACCAGATTTCCCAGGAGAGATCTCATTGGACTTTTGGTATGAAAACGGAACGGTGCAAACGATGATTCCTACTTTGGATTACTATGATGTAATAGAAATTTCGTATGGAGCAAATGTAAATATAGAGAAACCAAAGGAAGGATGTTTGTATATTGCTGACAGGAAGATAATTTCTAATATTTTTGATAACGCATTGGTTATTGGGAAAATAACCATAGAAGTCGATGCATCCGATGAAGATGAAATAGAAAAAGTAGAGTTTTACATTGATGATGAACTGAAATATGTAGATGATGAATTGCCTTATGAATGGCTATGGAATGATTTTGCGTTTGGAAATCATGAGATAAAAGTTGTTGCTTATGATGGCAAAGTAAATATATCAGAAGATTTAATAGTTATAATAATATTTAATTTGAGTTAAAAATGGGGGCGTAGACATGAAAAATAAAGGCTTGTTAATAGCAGGGATAATTTTCCTGTTGTTGACCAATTTCAATTTAGCACATGAAGCTATAGATGAGGGGGCAGCATCGGATGGTTATCTTGGTATGTCTCTTCCAGCAGATTTTCAGATATTTAACAATGAGTCACCATGGAATATTCCTATACCTTATGATGCTGAAGTTGATGAAAATTCTGATTTGATGATTCAAAATCTATGGGATACGTTAATATATTTAGGCTGTGAACAACCTTCACTGGGTGGTAATTATAAGATATGGACAAGTTCGTTGCATGTAATAGATTCAGATAAATGCCCAAAAATAGATATTCCAACGAATAACATAGAGCGCTGTTTATACTGGACTGTTGATCCTGATGAAAATGGTATAGCTGAAGATATGCCAATGCCTGAAGAAGCTTGGCAGGATCCAAGTGAAGATGGACATATGATACTGGTTGATCCGTATAAAAGAGTAGCATGGGAGTTCAGCAAGGCCAAAAAGCTATTTGGTGGAAAGTGGGTGGCGAGTTGCGTAGATGAATGGGATTTAAATGAAATTGGCTATAGACCTCCTTTTGTTGGTCCATATCACTGGAAATGTGGCGTAAGAGCGTCAGGTACGCCTTATATTGCTGGGCTTTTAAGAGTTGAAGAAATTGAGGCAGGAGAGATAAATCATGCTCTAGCAGTTGGTACACCTGTGAACAGGAAAAAAATTTCTGAGGATGCAGAATGGGAATATGAGCTTTGCAGTCCCGCAGCAGGAACAGATGGCTGGGGTTTTGGTCCACAGTTTATACCCGAGGGAGCAAGGATACAGCTAAATCCAGATTTGGATCTCAATTCGCTTAATTTGTCTGAGGATGCAAAAATAATTGCGAGAGCGCTACAGGAATATGGGGCATATGTTGTGATTAATTCAAGGGGTTTTCCTATTTATCTTCAGAACCTGGGGTCTGATGGGGGAAAATGGGATGAACATTTAGACGAGCTTGCGGACATTGAAAAAATCCCACTTGATGAATTTTATGTACTAAAAACCGATGTTGTTGTCAGGGATTACATATGGACAAGCGAATATAAGGTTTCTTTTGGAGAAATACCTCAGAATGTGAGAGTTGGAGAGAGCTTTAATTTAACTGTTATGATAGTTGATGAAAATAATGAGGTTGTGGATAGCTCACGAGATATAATGTTAGCCATGGGGAATAATCCATCTGCAGGGAAAATTATAGGAAATGTAATAGAAAGAGCTGAAAATGGTGTTGCAGTATTTAGCATAGTGATTGATCAACCGGGGCAAGGATATACACTATATGCTATGGCTCGGGATTTATGTTATGGTGAGTCAGGCTCATTTAATGTTATTGGAAAAGGTTTATGCTGCAGTGGTGTTCTGAGTT
>Ga0255400_10069_pt1 | contig 12140 bp, 10 predicted proteins | sample ANMaggSeSYBR01G7_FD_182117 | JGI IMG/M metagenome (GOLD analysis project Ga0255400, IMG submission 182117) | Sediment cell enrichment communities from methane seep in Santa Monica Basin, California, United Staets - ANME aggregate JGI... | ecosystem: Environmental > Aquatic > Marine > Cold seeps >... | reverse complement strand
TGTTTCTTCAATAACACCGGGTAATGTTGTATATGAACTGTGTTATGTTGGGATGATTTTCTTTTTCTGCTACTTTTATACAGCCGTTACATTTAACCCTGTTGACGTGGCAGATAATATGAAAAAACAGGGCGGTTATATTCCGGGTATTCGTCCGGGGAAACGTACCGCAGATTATATTGACAGGGTCTTAACACGCATTACTCTTGGTGGGGCTGTATATGTTTCAGCAGTATGCGTTTTGCCATCCATTTTGATAACAAAATTTAATGTTCCTTTTTATTTTGGTGGTACCGCACTTTTGATTGTTGTAGGTGTGGCAATTGATACGATTGCACAAATGGAATCGCACATGTTAAGCCGCCATTACGAGGGGTTTTTGAAAAAAGGCGGATCAAAAATGAAGGGACGGTTTTGATATGGTGGTTTTAAAATCACCTAAAGAAGTTGAAAAGATACACGCAAGTAATCAAATTGTTGCAAAGATTCTTTCCGTACTTGAATCAGAGATCAAACCTGGAGTTAACACGCTTTATTTAGACAACCTTGCAGAAGAACTGGCAAGGAAGAACGATGCAAAGCCGGCATTTAAAGGCTACAGGGGTTTTCCCTATTCACTCTGCGCTTCGGTTAATGAAGCAGTTGTTCACGGATTTCCTTCTAAAAAGGCGCTTAAAGAGGGCGACATTTTAAGCATGGATTTTGGAGTTCTTTTTGGCGGTTATTATGGAGACTCTGCGTTAACTGTGGGTGTTGGAAAGGTATCGGAATCTGCCCGTAGGCTTATGAATATTACAGAACAGTCGCTTTATAAAGGGATTGAAAAAGCAGTTGTAAATGGTCGGCTTTCAGATATTTCCCATGCAGTTCAAAAGCATGTGGAAGATGCCGGGTTTTCAGTTGTTCGTATATTTGTAGGCCATGGTATTGGCAGCAGTCTTCATGAAGATCCCCAGATACCAAATTTTGGGAAACCGGGCATGGGAATACATTTAAAACCGGGGATGACGATAGCTATTGAACCCATGGTAAATGAAAAAGGTTATGATGTTGAGATACTTGAAGACGGGTGGACAGCAGTAACAAAAGATGGTGGCTTATCCGCACATTTTGAACATACAATAGCAATTACGAATGATGGTCCTGCTATTTTAAGTGCAAGAGACGGGAGTAGATGATGGCTAAAGAGGAATTGATAAAAACAGAAGGAACTGTCCTTGAGACTTTGCCTAATGCAATGTTTAAGGTGGAACTGGAAAACAAGCACCAGGTTCTTGCACACATTTCAGGGAAGATGCGTATGCATTTTATCAAAATCTTACCTGGAGACAAAGTTTCGGTTGAGCTTTCACCATATGATCTTAGCAGGGGCAGGATAACTTACAGGGCGAAATAGTACCTGCCGGTTTTCGATTCGCTCCGACGGATCAGGAAAAAAGGAGTTTCAGATGAAAGTCAGGTCATCGGTTAAAAAAATGTGCAGAAAATGTAAGATAGTACGCAGAAAAGGGGTTGTAAGGGTAATCTGCGAAAATAAAAGGCATAAACAAAGGCAGGGATAAAAGGAGGATAAGCTTTGGCAAGAATTGCTGGTGTAGATTTACCCAAGCGTAAGCGAGTTGAGATAGGGTTGACATATATATACGGGATAGGCAGGTCCAAATCAAATAACATACTTAAACAGCTAAAAATTAATCCGGATACAAAGACTGATCAACTGTCAGAGTCGGAGATTAATAGTATCCGTAAAGTAATAGACAGCGAATATATAGTAGAAGGTGAACTCCGCACGGAAATATCCATGAATATAAAAAGATTGATGGATCTTGGATCATACCGTGGACTTCGTCATAGAAGATCGCTGCCGGTTAGGGGCCAGAGGACAAGTACGAACGCACGTACGCGCAAAGGACCCAAAAGGTCGGCTGTAAAGAAGAGAGGCGGGATAAAGAAAAAATAATGATGGAAAGTAAATAACAATCTAATTTTATAGTGTTCTTCGAGTTTTTGTTGCAGAGGAGAATTAAACAGAACATTTATTACCAGATAAGATATAGGAACTTAATTCATGGCTAGAAAAACCCGTACCAAAAAAAAAGAAAAAAAGAATATAGCCAGTGGAGTAGTACACATCCAGGCTACTTTTAATAATACAATAGTTACAATAACGGATTCCGGCGGCAATGTCGTGGCGTGGTCAAGCTCCGGTGTTCAGGGCTTTAAGGGATCACGTAAAAGCACACCTTTTGCAGCCCAGCTTGCAGCTGAAGACGCCGCAAAAAAGGCGATGGAACATGGAATGAGAAATGTTGAGGTCTATGTAAAGGGGCCAGGGCCGGGCAGAGAATCAGCACTTCGTTCGCTGCAGGCAACTGGGTTCAAGGTTGTAATTATTAAAGACGTAACACCTATTCCGCATAATGGTTGCAGGCCACCTAAAAGGCGCAGAGTTTAAAACAGATAATATCATTAACATAAAACTTAACACCTAAAACATGATGAAATCGATTTTTTACGAATTCATCAACTATTAATTGCTTGACCAAAAAGGAGGAAGGACTTGGCAAGATATACAGGCTCGGTATGCCGCTTATGCAGGCGTGAAAATATAAAAATGTATCTTAAGGGAGATCGCTGTTATTCTGACAAGTGTGCTTTTGACCGACGTGGATATCCGCCGGGACAACATGGCCAGCGTCGTGGAAGGAAGATATCTGATTATGGTATTCAGCTTAGAGAAAAGCAGAAGGTAAAACGTATTTACGGTCTGTCGGAAAAGCAGTTTCACCTGTTTTTTGAAAGGGCGGAACGTAAAAAAGGTATAACAGGATCAAACCTTCTTATGATGCTTGAAAGGCGATTTGACAATGTAGTATATCGCCTGGGTTTCGTTAGTTCACGCACCCAGGGTCGCCATTTTGTAAAACACAATCATTTTCAGATAAATGGTAAGAAGGTTAATATTCCGTCATATCTTGTCAAAGAAGGTGATGTTATTGAAATACGGGAGAAAAGCCGTAAAATGCAGGCCATTACTGATGCCCTTGATGCTGTTGTGCGAAGAGGTATTCCACAGTGGCTTGAACTGGAAAAAGATAAAATGAAAGGAATAGTCAATACTTCCCCTGAACGGGAAGATATTACAATGCCCATGCAGGAGCAGCTTATAGTAGAGCTATACTCCAAATAATGTAATCGTTCACAGGCACTGCATCTGCACGCGCTCAGGGCAGCCAGCATAGTAGACTATAGCTGGCTGCCCTGACCACGCACATATGCAGCACCTGTGAACGATTACAAAACTGAGATAATAAATAATATATCAGCCAAACCGTTAAAAACTGGAGATAATAAATGCCATCAAATGAACTGATGTACATTAACTGGCAAGAGATGATAAAGCCGGAAAAGGTTCAGGTAAGCAGTAAGCCATCATATGGAAAGTTTGTTTGCGAACCTCTTGAAAGAGGATTTGGTATAACAATCGGAAATTCTTTAAGACGAATAATTCTTTCTTCTCTTTACGGAGCTGCAATAGTATCTGTAAAGTTTGACGATGTAATGCATGAATTCAGCGTAATTGAGGGTGTGCTCGAAGACGTATCTGAAATAATACTTAATCTAAAGGAAGTTCGCTTAAGGCTTTCCGATATTGAGCCGAAGACAATACGAATTGATGCTCAGGGATCTAAAGAGGTTACAGCCGGTGATATAATCAGTGATGACGGACAATGTGAAGTGCTTAACCCCGGACTGCACATTGTCACACTTTCGGAGAAGGCTGATTTGAAAATGTCTATGATCGTCAAGATCGGGAAAGGGTATTCTCTTGCTGAAGCAAATAAAGATCAAGACGCACCTGTAGGAACGATTCCTGTAGATTCCGTGTTTTCACCGATTAAACGTGTAAGCTATGTGGTAGGCAATGCTCGTGTTGGCCAAAAAACAGACTATGATAAACTTACAATGGAAGTTTGGACGGATGGGAGCGTTAAGCCTGAGGATGCTGTTGCCTATGCTGCCAAAATATTAAAAGAACAAATGTCATTTTTTATTAATTTTGATGAACAACTTGAACCCGAACCTGAAAAAAAATCGAGTGAAACGCAAAAACCAAAGTTTAATGAAAATCTTTATAGAAGTGTTGAAGAACTGGAGCTTTCTGTAAGAAGCGCTAATTGTCTGAAAAATGCAAATATTCTAAAGATTTATCAGCTTGTAAGTAAGACAGAAGGCGAAATGCTCAAGACTAAAAATTTTGGAAGAAAATCACTTAACGAAATTAAGGAAGTTTTAAACGAAATGGGCCTTTCTCTTGGGATGAAGCTTGAAGGATTTATTCCGCCCGAGGAAGATGTAGAGGAAGAAGCCGAGTAGATAAATACATTACATTTTTTATAAGGGCGTCAATAAATGAGACACAGAAAAGCCGGTGTAAAATTAAATAGAACTACCAGCCACAGGAATGCCATGTTCAGGAACATGGTTACATCTTTATTTAAATATGAACGAATCCGTACAACCGGAGCCAAGGCTAAGGAATTAAGAAGATGGGCAGATCGTTTGATAACCCTTGCAAAAAGGGGGGATTTGCATGCAAGGCGGCAGGCACTTTCGATTATAAGGGAGAAAGCTGTAGTTTATAAACTGTTTAAAGAGGCTGGCGAAAAGTATGGTAAAATATCCGGGGGCTATACAAGAATTGTTAAAATTGGAAGACGTCCCGGTGATGCCGCTCCTGTTTCTCTTATAGAACTTGTAACAGTTGAAAAGCCGAAAAAGAAAAAGGTGACAAAGAAAAAGGCCAAGGTAGCTGTCGAGAAGAAAAAGATTGAAAAAGATAAATCTGCAGCTGATAAAAAAGAAGAGAAAACAGAAGAAACAGAGAAAAAAACAGCAGCAAAGAAAAAAGATGAAAAGCCTGAAAAAAAGAGCAAAAAACCGGCTGCAAAAAAGACGGTAGCTGAAGAAAAAGAAAGTAAACCTGAAAAAACGAAGAAAAAGCCGGCAGCAAAGAAAGCCAAAGCTGATAAAAAAGAGGATAAACCTGTAAAAGAGAAAAAGCCTGCCGCGAAGAAAGAAGCAGCCGATAAAAAAGAAACTAAACCTGAAGAAAAGAAGAAAGAGACAGACACAGCGAAAACCGAAGTAACTAAAGAAAAAAAGGCAAAAGAGAAACAGGCCGTTGAAAAGAAAGCCAAGGCGGTTGAAAAAGAAGATAAAGATAAAAAGGATGAACCCAAAGATAAAGCCAAAGATACCAAAGAGAAAAAATAACTGATTCCCAGTTTGAGAAAATTAACATAAAGCCCTGTTTTAAATTGATAAATCAGGGCTTTTTTATTTGTATTTTGTGAGAATATAAAATGTATAAAAAACAATTATATCCTGTATTGCTTGTATTGTTGATATTTTTCTTAGGTTGTACTCAAAATCGATTAAAACATCCGAAACCTGTTGCCTTTGAGACATTGACGGCTCAAAAGGCGGAAAAGATTTTCCAGGCAGCAGAATCTTATTATTCTGCACATGATGTTGCACAAATGCGAAAGGCTGTTGAGAACGCAGGGAAGGCGGGACCTGATACGGCTGTTTATCATGAAATAGCGGCTAATCTTGCCGGTATGGAGGATCGACGCTTTGATGAGTTTAAGCACCTTGTTGCCGCATTATCAGATCCAGGTAATGATGCACCGCTTATCCATCTCAAACGGCTTTCCGAAATGTCCTGGACAATTTCGGAACGAAAGGAAATTGAACAACTTTGTAAAACCCTGAAAGAACATCCTGATCTTGAGCTGCGGTCTTTTGCAGCTTATCTTAAGGGAATATCTCTGTTTAAACGAGATGATACAAAAGGCATGGAAAAAGCTGAAGAAATGATCGGCTGGACAGTCCCTATGGCTTTGATTGGAACCTGGGATAACGAGCAAAGCAAAGGCTTTGATATTGCTTATCCTCCTGAGCATGAGATTGATCTTAATAAGACTTACTCAGGACAACTGGTTGAGATAGGCTGGAGAACGGACTATGCAAGGACACGCTTTGCAAAAACAATAGATTTAAAGGAACTCCTGAACCCTAATATATGGGCTGTTGCGTATCTATCCTCAGCATTAAGAGTTCAAAATGCCGGGAAATATGAACTTCGCCTGGCTTCAACAGATGCATTGAAGGTTTGGGTCAATGACGTTCTTGTTTTTGAAAATCGACATATAGGAAGATGGGGTTTTGATGCAATCGTGATACCTGTGATTTTCCGACCCGGAGTAAACCGTATCCTGATAAAAAGTGCTCAAGAGAAAGGACACTGGCGTTTGCATGCAAGGTTAACAGGGGTGGGTGGTGCTCCGGTTGAACCGAATAAATTAAAAGCAGTTCCTGCTGATACGCCTTTTACCGGCCACGGTACGGTGCCGGGAAAGCTTGTAACTGAGGATGCGCTTATAACTCGTTATATTTCAAAAATAAGAAATGGTGTGCGAAGGCAATATTTAGAGATTAAATCCGCAGAAATGTCAGGGTTGAAGATCGCTGCGATAAACCGGGCTGAAAGTTTTCATGGTAAGTTCCCACGCAGCATTTCCGGGCATTTTAAACTTGCACATGTGTTGTGGAATAATAATGAGCGTGGTCGTACATCCGACCTGATGGATAAGCTTGTAAGTCAAGCCGGAGACGACCTGATCCGAATTCGCAACAAGCAGGCCAGGTTCTGGTTGCAGAACAATCTCAAACAAAAAGCTCGAAGGATGCTGCTCGAAACAGTAAAAAAGCATCCTGATCGACCGGGAGCATATAAGCACCTTGCATATGTTTACAAGACTGAAAAGTGGATGGAAGACAGGCTTAGAATTCTGAAAAAAATAAACAGCAGTTGGCATAATTGGCCCTCGGAGCAACTGAAACTGGCAAAGTGTTATGAAAACCTGGGATATTCAAAGTCTGCTGAAGCGATTTATAAGAGACTGCTTTCATACATCCCAAATGATAGAAGAACAATAACAGCAATGTCTCGAATCGCTTTAAGCAAACAGGACTACAAGGGTGCGGCAATTTGCGCCGGGGAACTGACCGATGCATGGCCGAACAAGAGATCATCCTGGAGGCAGCTTGGAGAAATATTACGTAAGTCGGGCGACCGCTTTGGAGCTGAAAAAGCGTTTTTAAGAATTATAAAAATTGCGCCGACAGCCCCGGAAGGATACCTCCTGTGCGCAAAGCTGGCATACATTTATGGAGATCGGGACCAGGCAGTTAAATTCTGGCAAAAGGCTCTTGATAGAGATCCTGATAATGAGAAACTGGCCAACCACCTTGATTTTATTGCGCCTCCGGTTGCAGGCCCCTGGGCAACGGATGTGCCCGGAGAAAAAGTTATTCAAAAGGCAATCGCTTTGCGGAAAGAAATAAATTATAACGACAGTGCTGATACGGTAATGCTCCTTGATGACATGGTTACAGAGGTACATAGCGATGGCAGCTCTGTTAATGTTGTAACTTCGGTTATTCATGTTTTAAATAAGTCAGGTCGTGATGAAATGACCAGGTTTTCAATGCCCGGGAATGGGCGCTGTCGAATTCTGCGAGCGTATTCAATCAATTCGCAAGGAAAAAGACTGGAAGCTTCTTCTATTCGGGGCAGAGTCATCCGGTTTAGAAAAATGGAAATAGGTTCTACAGTAGTTGTTCAATATCGAAATGACGCAGGGCCAAATAAATTTCTTGCTAAATATTTTACAACACAGTGGCACTTCCAGGGGTACAAGACTCAATTTATAAATTCCAGATGCGTTCTATGGATCCCGAAAAATACGAAGATTTTGGAATTTTCACGTGGCGATATTCTGCGGGAAGAGCGCAAAGAAGGAGCCTTTAAACGTATTTCATGGAAAGCTGCTGATACACCCGTACTTACTTACGAACAGAGGTCTCCGAATCTAAGTGAATTTGTCTGGATGCTTAATATCAGCACTGTGCCCAGCTGGGATTTGTTTCATAAATGGGAAGAGGCGCTTTTGCAGAATGCTTTCCGTCAAAACCCGGAAATCGTCAGGTTAAGCGAGGCGCTATTCAAAGGGGCAAACACACCCCTGGAAAAACTGTACAGGATACAGGAATACCTTATTTCCGAAATACGATACCAGAGGGATTATGAGCATACCGTTGCAGGTGTAAAACCCCATGCTGCTCCGGTCATTCTTGCAAGGCGATATGGTGACTGCAAGGATAAAGCCGTTTTATTTATCACTCTGGCAAGGCTTGGAGGGCTTGATGCACAGTACGCGCTGGTCCGGAGCCGCAGCATGGGCCAAATAAAACGTGAAGTGCCGATGCAGCAGTTTAACCACGCTATCGTATATATCCCTGCTCAATCGGGACTTGAAAATGGGCGTTTTTTCGATCCGACGGTTGATACGCTTGATGTTGATCTTCTGCGCTCCGATAACCAGGGAACATGGGCATTTGTGCTCGATTTAAGAGGTGGTTACAAGTGGAGGCGAATTCCGTTTCAGTCTCCTGAAAAAGACTATGTAAAAAAGAAGATTACAATGAATCTCTTAAAGAACGGAAATTGCCTCGCTGAGATTTTAATCACAGCTAAAGGCCGAATCGGGGCTGTAATACGCAGGGCTGCCAGAAATCGGGAAAAGATAACTCAACTTATGCAGCGTATTGCAAATCAACTTGTTCCTGGTGCAAAGATGAAAGACTGGCGTATCATTGAAGCAACCGCTGTAACCAAACCGGCAAGCATAATTATTCAAATTGAAGCGCCGACATTTATGCGATGTGAGAAAAACGAACTTCGTTTTAAGATTCCAAAAAACTGGTTTCCCAGCTACCTGTTTTCACTGGCAAAACGGAAACATTCACTTATGATGGACGTGCCAAATACAAGAGAAATGGAAGTGGAGTTCATCCTCCCTGAAGGAGCTAAATTTAAAAGGATACCTAAATCTAAAAAGATTACTTCTGATAATCTTTCTTTTGAGCGCAGTTTTATAAAGACAAAGGGGTGTCTGAAAGTTAAAGAAACGCTTATCGGTTTTTGTGAACGCATATCCGCAAGGGATTACACGGCCGTGCGCAACGAGGTTGATAAGATTGTACAACAGCAGGAAGAAGAGGTTGTAGTTACACTTCCCTGATCAGTTACTTTTCATCGCAGCTTTTGCTTTATACAGCATCTCGTCCGCTTTTTTTAAAAGCATGGCCGGGTTTTCAATTGACTTGTCTTCAGTAGATGCAACGCCAAAACTGATGGAGACGGGTATTGAGGTTCCTGCTGTGTTTAGGGGGTAGCTGAGGAAATAATCCTTGAGACGACTCATAAGTTTTATTGCGCTTCTGGCTGAAGTTTCCGGGAGGATAACAATAAATTCGTCTCCGGCAAACCTTGCAACAACATCCGTATCTCTACTTATATCAAGCAATTGAGTCGCCACGTACTTTAGAAGCTCATCGCCCAGGTCGTGTCCATGAACATCATTAACACTTTTAAAATCGTCAAGATCTATAAAAACTACGGAGAGCGTTCTCTGATAACGCTTTTCACGGGAAAACTCTCTTTTAAGCGCACTCTCCATTGCCCTGCGGTTAAGCAATCCTGTTAATGGGTCGCTGTAGGCAAGGAACTTCAGCTTCTCATGGGCGGTAACATTAGACAGACAAAAAGAGACTTTTACGGCAAGCTGCTCAAGGGAACTTGTATCAAGTCCCGGTTTGAAATGTTCGGGTGAAATGTGTGCCTGATTTAAACTTCCGATAATTTCTCCGTCAAGAGAAATTGGTGATATTGCCATAGACCTGATAGAATATTTATCCTGCCGGGGAGTAAGTTTGGAGTATGCTTTCAAGTTATTATTAATTAGCAGAGGAGTTGTTTTAGTGCCGACAAGTTTTAAAAAAGTGTTTTTGTCGATAATATTCATGTGTTTTTTTATTGCCTCAGAACTTTCAAGTTGCTCAATAAAACTTGTTACTTCGCTTTTATCAATGATGGAAATCCAGGCAGAAGGCATGCCGAATTTCTTTTTGATTTCATCTAACAGGACTTCAAAAAGATCTTTATAATTTAAAATCGAAAGAATGCGTTTTTCAATTTCAAAAAACTTTCTGGTAGTTTCCTCGTTACGCCTGGCAAGCTCCTCTCTGTCCCTGACAGTTTGCTCGCTGCGCCTTAACTCGTTAAGCAATATTTCTATACTTTGATCGGCCATAAACGTAGATTTTTAGTAACTGGTTCAAAGTTCCAAGGTTCACGGTTCAGGGTTAAACAAGATGAGTCGATAGCTGTTAAAATGATAAGCTATGAGTTATCTGAGCTCATCATGTCACACAAGATACACTCAACCGTGAACTGTGAACCCTGGAACATAACAACCAGTTACGATTTTTATTAAAATCCAGACCTTGTTACTCGTTACTGGTTGCTCGTTATTTTATCCAGTATCCAACATCGATTATCCAGTAACAAGCAACTTGACAAAATATCGAGATATGAAGTCATTGTTGCCTGGAGATGTATTTCAACATCTGTCCGGTTACCAGAGCAATGATATCTCTGTGTAGAAAATCATCCGGGGCATTTTCCATCAGCATGTCGGTAATTTCCTCTGAGCTCTTTTTTATATCTTTGGTTCGGGCATAAGATGCTTCAAGAATGGCTCTGGCCTCTTTGGCGAAATCCATCGATCTTTTCAGGAAACTGCTGGCATCTTTGCCGGTTCTGGCGCCATAGTGTTCAGCAAGGTACACATCTATTTCATAGCTATCCATTTTTACAAGGCTTTCCTGATATTTATCAAAATTGGAATTTGCACATGTGAAAATCTGATCTCCAAAAGGGATTCCTCCTGCATCGGACGCAAACATGGCTTTTTCTTCAGGAATATAAGCAGCAATAGAACACGAAGAGTGTCCTGGAACTTCTATTATTTTAATGGAAAGATCGCCGCATGAAATAATATCATCATCTTTTACAACCTCTTCGACATTGATACCTGAAAACTCAAGACCCAGATATTTAGCCTGAATTTCACGTCCTTTTTCCTTTAAAAGTATCTGATTCATAAATTCTATGGTTTCTATTACGTTAGGAGCAGCCAAAAGTTCTTTTGCCCTTTGAGATGCAGTTACTCTTGCCCATGGCCAGCGCTTTTTTAAAAAAGGAACAACTCCGCAATGGTCAAAATGGGAATGTAAAATTATGATCCGTTTTATCTTTTCTTCTTCGATTTTATAATCCTTAAGCTGCTCAACTATTTCAGGAACAATATAGACCATGCCGCCACCAAGAAAGGCATATTCATCTTCTCCCTTGAGAATATAAACAGATGACTCTTTAACGCCCAGCAGTAGAATTCTATCAATAACTTTCCCGGGTTTTGTTATTACCATTTTTATCTTCCTTTTTTAAAACTTTTGCTTTTTATGGAAATATCGACTCACAAAGCATCTGTCAAATTATTTAAATGTAATCATCAATAATATTCACTCATTTGTATTGCTGACGACGATTTCAACAGTTGAGCTATTTTTTCCTTGACAAAAAGCAATGTAGCTGCAATATAGCTTCATATTAGCTTGGATAAATGAATTGAGTTCAGCAAATTGTTTGAAGCTTTTTTAAAACCTGTTTTGAGCGATGATTTTGCTAAAAGTTGTAAACCACGGCAAAAAAAGGTTTTAAAACAGCTTCTTGGTAACTAAACCGTAACAGGTAACCAAATCGTAAAAGGAGGCGCAGATGACATTAAAAAGATTGGTAATTATTATTTTGGTTTGTATGGTTAGCTTTGGTTTGCTGGTGGGTCCGGCAATGGCAAAAAAGAAACCATCTCTGGATGCATGGAAAGCTAAATTTGACCCTTCAACTGCAAAGTATAAATGTATAGTTTCCAACGTATCTCATCCGGTTTTAAAGGGCGTTTATACCGGTTTTGCAATTCGGGACGAACTGTGGAAACGGACTAATGGCCAGATCTACCTGGACTACAAGCCATTTTCAATGCTTGGCGGAGAGGTTGAGGTTTTAAACCAGTTGCAGATGGGTGCAATTCAAGGTATGGCATGCAGTTCTGTGGCATCGACAAATCTAGGTCCAAGATTCGGTCTTGTAAATCTGCCTTTTTTGA